>Ga0247727_10000035_pt1 | contig 269854 bp, 306 predicted proteins | sample WisWelCaveWW1625_FD_202498 | JGI IMG/M metagenome (GOLD analysis project Ga0247727, IMG submission 202498) | Biofilm microbial communities from Wishing Well Cave, Virginia, United States - WW16-25 | ecosystem: Environmental > Aquatic > Deep subsurface > Groundwater > Cave microbial mat... | reverse complement strand
TGTTGGGATTTGGTTTGAGTAGGTTGGTTTGATTTGTGTTGTGGTTTAGTTTGAGGTGTGGTTTGTTGGGATTTGGTTTGAGTAGGTTGGTTTGATTTGTGTTGTGGTTTAGTTTGAGGTGTGGTTTGTTGGGATTTGGTTTGAGTAGGTTGGTTTGATTTGTGTTGTGGTTTAGTTTGTTGTGGCTTTTCATTACATAGTGTATGATATAATTTGAATGCCTGATCAACAGTTGAATTTCCATGAACAATAGATCTAACAGCCCTGATCATTGCTACTGGATTTTCAGATTGCCAGATATTTCGACCCATATCAACACCTACTGCACCACCTTTGATTGAATTGTATGTTAATTGTAATGCATCTAGCTCTGGAATCTTTTTTCCACCTGCAACAATTATTGGAACAGGGCAGGATTGAACGACTTTATCAAAATTATCACAATAATAGGTCTTAACAATATGAGCCCCTTGTTCAGCAGCTATTCTGCATGCTAATGAAAGATATCGAGCATCTTTCCCAAGTTCTTTACCAACTGCAGTTACTGCAAGCACTGGAATTCCATATTCTTCTGCCTCATTAACTAATTTTCCAAGATTTACAATAGTTTGATGTTCATATTTGGAGCCAACAAAAATAGACATTGCAAGTGCGCTGGCATTTAGTCTAATTGCATCTTTAATACTAACAGTGATTTCTTCTCGCGATAAATCTTCACCAATAATACTTGAACCACCAGATACTCGTAAAACCATAGGTACGTTAGTAAAAGTTGGAACTGATGTTCTTTGTACACCTCGTGTAAGCATCAAAGAATCACAATATTTCAATAATGGTGCAATTACTCTTTTTGGATTTTCTAATTTTTCAGTAGGACCTAAAAAATATCCATGATCAACTGCCAACATTAACGCGCGGTTATTTTGTGGTTTGATAATTTGTGAAAGTCTATTTTTTAATCCCCAGTCCATATCTCTTCGATTTTGAAAGAATAAGAATACCTTTCTTAAGCCTTTCTTATTTTGTAATAATTATTTTCATTGCATTATCACCACTTCTAGCATGATCAAATGCTTTTTGAGAGTCTTGAATAGGATATGTATGAGTCACTAATTGTTTAACATCTATTTGAGATAATTCAATCAACCTAAGAGCTTCTTTGGTATCATTATCAGATGCAGCATAACTTGTCACCAATGTGATTTCTTTAGAATATATTTTACTCATATTCAAAACAATTTTTGCATCCTTTGAAGGAACACCAAACATCATAACAGTCCCGCCTTTTCGTACCATATCAATTGCATCTTCTAATGCTTTGAGACTACTTGTAGCAACTATTGCCACATCTACTCCTTTTCCTTCAGTATGATCCAAAATTCTTTGTTTTCTGTTCTCATCTAGAGAATTAATAGAATCTGTAATGTTAAATTTTTTTGCAAATTCTAATCTGAAATCATTTACATCAAAACAGAAAATTTTTGAGAATTTTTTAGATTGCGCAAGCATCACATGCATCATGCCAGTAGGACCAACACCAAAAATTGCAACTGAATCTCCTTCTTGGTAAGAGTATTTTGTCCATGCTCTAACACAACATGCCAAGGGTTCAATCATTGCAGCTTCTTCAAAACTCATAGAGTCTGGAATCTTAAGCACTCCTCCATGATCTACATTCCATTTTGGTACAACATATTCTTCAGATAGACCACATGGAGAAAGATTTGTTTCATAATATTTTGGACACATTGTTTCATTACCATGTTTACACAAGTGACAAGAATAACATGGAACGTGATGATGAGTAAATACCCTATCACCTTTTTTAAATGCAGTTACATCAGAGCTGACATCAATAATTACGCCGGCAGGTTCATGACCTAATCGCATCGAAGGTTGTCCATATTCTCCAAATACTTTTTCCAAGTCAGATCCACATATACCACATGCATGCATTTGTACCAAAATATCTCCAGAACTTAATATCGGATGTTCTGTTTCACTAATTGAGATAACAGATGGTTCTTTGACATATGCAGTCTTCATATCAAAACTTTAGAAGATTGAATATAAGTAGATTAAATTATACACCAAGGATCTTTTTGAGCATTAATCTATAATCAACCTCAGTTTTTTCACTTCCCACTGAAGGTAATGCAAAAACCAGAGTGGATTTTGCCGCTCGAAGTGCAGTTAGTTCGTCACTAATAGATTCAGTCATATCATCACTTACCAAAATTAATCCAACGTCAGAATCACCAGTTAGTTTCTTAATTTCATCTAATGTTTTTTTAGGTGTATCTGAGATTATTCCATGCACTCCTGCTAATTGGAAGCTTGTAACAAAGGATTTGCTTCCTACGGTGAATATTTTCACAGATCAAAATTTTGTTTATTCTAATTTAACCCTTTTTGGAGAGATTAGATCAGGAAAGATTGATTTAGTTTAAGATATCAAAGCAGATTATGGTAAAAATTGACAGTCAAAAAAATGTCTACCTATTCACGCATGGAAGAATGGATCTACAAGAAAAAGCAGTAAGCATCCTAGTCTCAAAAGGATTCTCAAAGGAGAAAATCATCATGGCATTACCAAGCAAAGTTGGAAATGTTGGCGATTACATAGCAATGCTTTGGATGCCACCTACCCCAGATCACATAAAAATTCAGCACATAACCAAAGTTGAAGAAGTAAAACCAGAAGGAATGATTGGGCTTTGGAAAGGTGTTTCAAAAGAGGACATTGAAACTATTCCGTTATAATAAAACTAGCTGAATCCAGCACCAAATTCATCACCTTTTTGAAGAGGGTCACCAGAATCTGAATTTTTTAATTTTAAATAAAGCAATGATTCATAGACTAACTTTGTTGTGTCCTCATCATTTAGATTTGAATTAGATTTTGCATGATCTTTGTATTTTTGTAGTTTCTGGGTATTTTGTTCATCAACAGATAATCCATCTTTTTCCATAATTGTTGCAATTTTTTCAATTAGAGAATTGTATTGATTTTCATCCATAATTATTTTGTATTATTTCTAGTTATTAACAAGTTCTAATAATAGAATTTTATAAATCTGAAATCAACCCTGAAAGAAAATCACCATACTCTTCATCAGAAAATCTAATTGTTTCTATTTTATTTTCTTTTTTAGCCAAATATGTAGATTCTAAATGATAGCAAATTGTTTTTCCATTTAATCTACCAAAATAATATCCAGGACATGAACAATATTGAGCATCAGGATCTAACCAATGTTCCTTACCTTTTCCAACTACAGTCCAAATTTTTCTTTGACTGGGTTCAAAAAGATGTAATTTAACACGTTTTTCAGAAACTACAGATTCGATTCTTTCAGAATCTTTGTTCACAAGAATTTAATCATTGTCTATTGTATATCTTTGATGCTCAAAACAAGAATAATTCCATCAAAACCAATAATGGTTTTAGAAGGGAGAAAAAAGAATCTCATAGTTACAGATATTCATATTGGATTTGAAAGCACACTTGCATCAAATGAGATCTTTATTGGAAAAAATACGTCAATCAATGAGACAATAGAGGAATTATCAAGTGTTATTGATTTAGAAAAACCAGACTCGCTCATTTTATTAGGAGACATAAAATCTAGCATCAAAAACATCTCAAAAAGTGAATGGGATGAAGTTCCGTTATTTTTTAATAGAATTAAACAAAAATGCGACATAATATTAATTCCTGGAAATCATGATGCAAACATACAGAGACTAGTTCCAGAAAATATTTCAATGATTAGTTCTATTGGAATGGTGGAAGAAAATATTTTACTTACACATGGACATACAATGCCTTCAGAAAATTTTTCCCATGTAGATAAAATCATCATGGGTCATGTACATCCCGTATTTTTTCAAGAAGATTCAGTATTAAATGGACAAAGAGTATGGGTTTCAATAAAGACAGAAAAGCAAAATATTTTTCCAAATAAATCAGGAGATATCGAAATAACAATTATTCCATCATTTAACAGATATTTTTATGCAATGCACAAAAAAAAATATAAAAAATCAATTTCTCCAATAATAGAAAAAATCAAACAGGTATCATCTGCCAGAATAATTACATTGGATGGAACAATTATTGGAGATGAGTCAATAATTGATCAAGTGTTATAGTTGAATTCAAATCAAGAATCAATTTTTGTTACAAATGTTGCTTTGTGAGTACGGTTGTAACAACGTTGTTCTTTTGTCCAATCCAAGATTATTCTATTTTATCATATGGTTCAATAGGGTCTTTTGTTGTTTGATTATCTTTGAGCCATTCCAGAGTCTTTACAAAAGAATCGGCTAGCTCAATAGTTGTAAGAACAGGAATTCCCAATTCAAGGGATTTTCTTCTAATTTGATATTCATCTTCAAGCATTCCAACATATTTTTCAAGGGTTGAGGTGCTGGGAATATTTATGATAAAGTCTATCTTTCGTTCATAAAGCAAATCTGCAATGTTAGGCTTTCTTGTAGGTTCTGAAATTTTGTGAACAACTTCAACATCGCCAATCTTTTCTTCAAAAAATTCTGCAGTATGCTCAGTTGCAAGTATTTTAAATCCAAGACTTTTCAATCGTGCGATTGGTTGCAGTAACTTTTCTTTATTTTGAGAACCACCTACTGTAACAAGTGCTGTACCTGTACTTGGGAGAGTATATCCTGCAGAAGTAAGCCCTTTAGCTAACGCATCGTAAAAGCTTGTGCCAAAGCAGGCAACTTCGCCAGTAGATTGCATTTCTACTCCCAATCTAATATCTGCCCCTTCTAGTTGCATAAATGAGAATTGAGGTACCTTGATTCCAAAATTATGAATTTTTTGCCATTTGTTTTCAGGTAATTTAGGTAGAGGCTTACCCAAGATTGCCTTTGCTGCTAGTGAGATGAGATTTGTCTTAACGAGTTTTGATACAAAAGGCATGGACCTAGATGCTCTAATGTTTAATTCAATTACATATACATGATCATCATGGATTAGAAATTGCAAATTAAACGGTCCTTTGACATTAAACGTTTTTGCAATCTTTGTAGAGTATTCAGTTATAGTTTCAATAGTTTTGTTGTTTAGTCGCCATGGTGGAATGCACATCATAGCATCACCAGAATGAACACCTGCACTTTCAATGTGTTCAACTATAGCTCCGATTATAACATCGGTTCCATTACTGACTCCATCAACATCAACTTCTAATGAATTTAGCATAAATTTAGAGATGACAACTGGGTGATCAGGAGATACGTCTGTCGCTTCCTTAACATATTTTTTTAATTCATCTTGAGACCATACAACTTTCATTGCAGCGCCAGATAACACGTATGAAGGTCTGACAATTACTGGAAAGCCTACATCTTGTGCAAAACTTTTTGCCTCAATAGTATTTGAAAATGCTTGCCATAGAGGCTGTTGAATGTGCAATTTATCTAATTCAGCACTGAATTTGGAACGGTCTTCTGCTCTATCAACATCATCTGCAGCAGTACCCATTATGTTAATACCATTTTTTGCAAGACCTAATGTCAAATTATTTGCGGTTTGACCTCCAACACAAGTAACTATACCTTTTGGATTTTCAAATTCTGCAATATCTAAAATTCTTTCCAAAGTTAATTCTTCAAAGTATAGTCTGCTACAAATATCATAATCAGTAGAAACAGTTTCAGGATTACAGTTTACAACTGAAACATTTTTTTCGCCATTTTCTTGCAAACCCCAAACCATATTTACAGTACCCCAATCAAATTCCACACTGCTACCAATACGATAAGGACCTGCACCAAGTACGATGACCCCTTTTTCATCAGATGTGATTTGAATATCGTTTTGATTACCACCATATGTTAGATAGAGGTAGTTTGTAACTGCGGGCCATTCAGCTGCTAAAGTATCAATTTGCTTTACAGAAGGCAAAACCCCTACTTTTTTACGTATTTCACGTATTTCTTCAGCAGATTTGTCTTTTGCACGAGCGATTTGCTTATCAGAAAACCCCATCTTTTTTGATTCCCAAAGTAAAGAAGTTGTAAGTTGTTCTTGTTTTAGTTTGGATTCAACATCAACAATATTTTTAATCTTTTCAATAAACCAAGGATCAATTGCAGAAAGTTTATAGATTTTCTCAACTGAGATTCCCATCTTAAGTGCAGCAGCCACATAATACAAAATCAAATCATCAGGATGAGAGAGATGCTCTTCTATTTGCTCTTCATCATATGATTCCATAGTTACACGATTTAGAACAAGACCATCATTTCCGATATCAAGCATACGTATTGATTTTTGTAATGATTCCTCAAAACTTCTTCCAACTGCCATAACTTCACCAACTGATTTCATTGTAGGGCCAAGTTTTCGTTTTACAAGATCAAATTTTGCAAAATCCCATCTAGGATGCTTACATACAATATAATCCAAAGAAGGCTCAAAACAGGCAGTTGTAGTTTTTGTAATTCTGTTTTCTAGTTCCGGTAATGTATACCCCAAGCCAATTTTTGCAGACATGTATGCAAGTGGGTAACCAGTTGCTTTGCTTGCAAGTGCAGAAGAACGTGAGAGTCTAGGATTAATTTCGATTGCAACGTATCTATCAGAATCAGGATCTAATCCATATTGTATATTACATTCGCCTACAATTTCAACATGTTTTGTTGCACGCAAAGCTGCAGAACGAAGCATGTGGTATTCATGATTATCAATTGTTTGAGAAGGTGCAACGACAATGTTATCACCAGTATGAACTTTCATTGAAAGAACATTCTCCATATTACAAACAATTACACTATTTTCTTCATAATCTCGCATTACTTCGTATTCTATTTGCTTCCAATGTCCAATGTATTCCTCAATTAGAACTTGACCCACAAGACTTGCCCTTAGACCTCGTTCAACAATTTCATGTAATTCAATTTCATTGTAAGCAACTCCACCGCCCTTACCGCCAAGGGTATACGCTACTCGAATAATTACAGGATATCCTAATTCTTGAGCAATTTCTTTTGCGTCTATAAAATTTGTAACTGTTCTACTTTTTAGAATTGGAATGTTGCATTGATTCATAGAATCTTTGAAGAGTTGTCGATCCTCAGTTCTTTGAATTCCAGGAATTTGTGTACCTAAAACATGCACATCGTACTTTTCAAGTATGCCTGCCTGTGCAAGATTAACACCACAATTCAAAGCAGTTTGACCTCCATATGCTAGCATTATCCCATCAGGCCTTTCCTTTTCGATAATAGATTCTACATACTCTACATTCACAGGTAACAAATACACTTTATTTGCAAATCTAGTATCTGTCTGAATTGTTGCAATGTTTGGATTGATTAAGATACTTTTCAATCCATCTTCATGTATTGCTTTGAGGCATTGGCTTCCGGAGTAGTCAAATTGACGGTCGTTTTAGCGACTTTCGCCGGCTTCTCCGATTTTTATTGCCCCACTACCAAGTACAAGAATTTTTTTTATCGACTCATTCTTCGGCAGATTTACCTTCCTCCATAAGGTGTTTGAGTTCTTCAAAGACGAATTTACAATCATAAGGTCCTGGTGCAGCTTCGGGATGAAACTGGACAGCAATACAATTTTGTTTTTTGTGTTTTATTCCTTCGACTGTTTTATCGTCTGCGTTTGTAAACCATAAATTAAATTCAGATGCATTCAAAGATTCAGGAGTTATTCCATAACCATGATTCTGACTTGTAACATAAACTTGATTATTTTCTAAATTAACACATGGTTTGTTTTGTCCTCTATGACCATATTTTAATTTGTAAGTTTGAGTGTTTCCAGCAAGGCCAATGATTTGTGCACCTAAACAAATTCCAAGTGTTGGAATATTATTTTCAATTAGTTTTCGTGCAGTTTCAATAGTATCTGGACATTTTTGAGGATCACCTGGACCATTGCTAATTACAACGCCTTTTGGATGATATGACATAATTTTTTCAAAAGATGTGTTCCAAGGTAATTTTATTACTTTGTACCCAAGATCACGAATGTTTCTCAGTATTGCATTTTTTGTACCAGTATCAATTACAACAACAGATTTTTCTTCAGACCCATACATCACTTCTTGTTTGGTAGACACTGTATCCATGAATTGCTCAGAGTTATAATTAGGAGCAGATGCAAGTTGTTTTTTTATTTCATCTACATTAATTTCAGTGTCAGATACTACTAAAGCGGCCATCATCACCCCTCCTGTACGAAGATTTTTTGTTAGTGCTCTTGTATCAATTCCAGAAATTCCAGGGATTTTTTCATTATATAACCACTCATCAAGAGTCATCGATAGATTCCAGTGGCTGGCAGTTAAAGATAGTTCATGAACAACTAGTCCTCTTAGTTGAATTTTGTTGGATTCAAAGAACTTTGGGATTCCATCTTGATCTTTAATTGATGGATCTGGCACACCATAGTTTCCTACAAGAGGATAGGTAAGTGTAAGAATTTGCCCACTGTATGATGGATCAGTAAGAGTTTCAGTATACCCCACCATTCCTGTATTAAAGACGATTTCACCAAAAACAGTTGTAGAATAACCAAATCCCATCCCGTCAAGGACAGTCCCATCATCAAGAATCAGCTTCCCAAACTTGTTTGCGTGGATTGATTTCTTTGTAGTAATTGTAACCCTCGACAAGTACTTTTGATTATAAATTTAAGTTTTTTGAAAGTTGATCGCAAAATGAAATTAAAAATTTCTTAAAGTGCTCGGAATTCTTCACTCCACTTGTGATATGCACGGATCATTTCAAGTGAAACGCTTGGTTTTCTTCTTTCCATAATTTCTTTAAAGTCAGATGTGGTGAGTTCACGTGGCTGTATCGGTGCTTCACCAGATACTGGCTCATGGTAATCAGGGGCATTAAAGATTTCATGAACTGCCTTAATTTGTGCTGCTTGGCAAACGTCTTTGATATCGCTTGCACTATAGCCATCAAATAATTTTGCAAGTTCTGTTATGTTAACTCTAAGGTCTTTTTTTAATGGAGCAGTATATTGTTCAAATAATTTTTCTCTTGCTTCTTGAGTTGGGAGTGAAACATAAATTCTTTTTTGGAATCTTCTAAGAAAAGGCCAATCAAGACTCCATGGCTTGTTAGTAGCACCAATAACATAAAGCATCAGATCTTTACCTTTACCATTAACACCATCCATTTCTGTCAAGAACTGATTTTTTGTTCTTACCTCTCCTCCAACCTCACTACTTCTAGATCCTAAAAGAGAATCAACTTCATCTACAAAAAGAATAACAGGTTTTCCTTCTTTTTCAGCATATTTTCTTGCCATAACAAATAATTTTGAAACATTTTTTTCAGCCTCGCCTAACCATTTACTCATCATGGATGCAGCATCTACATTAATGAAATATCCATCCATTTCATTTGCAGTTGCAGCTGCCAACATGGTTTTTCCAGTTCCTGGTGGACCATAGAGCAGCATTCCTTTTGGCCAACCCAAAGGAAACAGATCAGGTCTTTTGGTAGGATAAACTATTGATTCGCGTAATGCATTCTTTGCATCATCTAACCCAATTACTTCACTCCAACTAACATTGGGTTTTTCTTTCATTACAAGATCTTCAAAATTATTTTCATCAGTTTGTCTTTGTACAGAAGCTTGTTGTTCTTTAGGGGAAGCCTTTGGATCCACCGCAGGCTCTACTCCACGGGATTCTTGAAGTGCAGTTATTCGATTATGATAAGAATTGCATCGGTCTTTGTAAATAGAATTAAGTTTGCTGGTTGGATAAAGTTGTAATAGTTTTACAAGTGAATCAATTGCGCGCTGATAATGCGTAATGGCCATACCTCGTGCGCCTTGAGAGTCAAACTTGATTGCTTCTGAAGCATACTTGCTTGCATTATTTTCTAATTCTTGTGGGGCCAAACTCATCTATATCACTTGTACAGTACTCCCTTGAGGATTTTGTTGGTATTCAGAGGGGTTAATCGCTGTAGTAAAATTGGTTAAATTAATTGAACCAGTTTTAGATTCATCCCCGGCAGATTCATCTAGATATGATTTTTCAAGGTCAGATTTTTCAGAAATTTTAGAATGCATGTTTTTGACTTTATTGATAGAATCCTCAGCAGACAAGATTAATTCAGAGATTTCATCATCAATGCATTCTATGGATTGAGCAGATTCGGTGATAATCGAAACAAAATGTTGTAAAATTAAACGTGTCTCTTTTTTATCCTCATATTTGCAGAGCATAAAATTAGCCAACCCTACAATTTTATTTATATCCTGTAATTCCTCCAGAGTTAATTTATCAATTTTAACATCGGGGGCATCAGAGGCAGACAGTTTTTTTTCAATTTTTACAGATAACGATTGGAGATGGTCTATATCGGTTGCAAAACCACGTTTAGAGCTAATAAAATTCAAGTATTGCATGCTTTAGAAAAATCAAGATTAGGGTACTGCTTACTTATTTTAGAGTCTACAATCAATTTTACTTCATTTAGTACTGATGATGATTCGGCATTGGATTGATTAAAATCAAATCTAGCCTCGGTAAGAATTGCAGAATCTAAGATAATGCTACCTAAATGCACGGATAACTCGGAAAGGTTTTGACTGCAGGTAGGAAGTAAGCTAAAAAGCTGAGCACTCACAGTCCTTATCATAGGGATTGTCAAAGGTAAAAGTTCAGGGATACTGTTTATTCCAGAGATAGAATTTATTCTCTTTTGAATTTTAGAGAGAATTTCTAATGAAAAGACAATGGTTCTCTCAAAATCAAGTGCTTTGACATAAGTATGATCATCGTCATCGAGTTCTAAGAAATTACGGTTTAATTTTTTTAGTTCAGTTTTTTTTGTTTTTAAAATATCCACAATACTGTTTAGTAAATTGTTTGAATATTCAAGTCGTGGAACAATAGTGACAGTTTGAGATACGTTCACACATTCTATTTGAGCCAAATTTGAATTACACATCATACCAATTTATCAACAGAGATTTGATATTTCAGGACAGTGTCACAATTTTATCAGTAACTGCAGTAACACCTCCCTAGGGTTACAATTTTAAATTTTTTTGAGTATTTGTGTAAAGGAATTTAGCTCTCAGTGTTACCTAATCATGTGTAAAATAGAATCATGGTAAACGAATATGCACTAACTGTTAGTCTTGAAGAATTTGGCTTGAGCAAATATGAGGCTCAGGCATATGTTGCCCTTATCTCAAAAGGAACAATATCTGCAGGCGAACTTGCGTATTATTCAGATCTTCCAAGAACCAAAATATATCCCACATTATTAAAGCTGGAAAACAAGAAGTTGGCAATAATTTCAAAAAGCAAGCCAATCATGTGCACGGCAATTGCACCTGAAGATGCATTTGATTCAATTATTCATGAGCAAATTAACAAAGTAAATGCAATGAATACATTGGTTTCGAATCTAAAAAAAGCAAGTGAAGAAAGCAGAAAGTCTAGAGGTTCGGAAGAAAAAAGATATTTTCACGTTAGTGCAAACAATGTCTTAGAACAGCTAAGAACAATGATTGAATGTTCAAAATCTTCAATCAACATCATGGCAGACCAGTGGGGATTGGGACTATTAGAAGAATGTAAAGAGCAGTTACTATCAGTACTTCGTAGGAATTTAGAAGTCAGATTATTGTTGCCATCAGCACAGATTTGCTCAGAATCATACAGAGCAATTCCAAATGAGGTGAAAATCAGAATCTCAGATATAATACAAAATTGTTTTGTTTTTGATGAAACAGAAGTATTGATGGTAAACAATGAAAATGGTAAGGGAGCAATATTCTCATCAACCGAGGTGTTAGGGGTAAATCAAAATAGGATGTTTGCAGATATTTGGAGGAATTCAATTAAAACAGAATCACTTGCAGACATGACAAAAAATGAAGCTCAAGAAGTTTACAAAATTATTCGCATCATTAATGAAAATGGATTAACACATATTCTAAATTCAACAATGATTGCAAAAAAACCTGAGCTTGATATGCTCAAATTACTTGAAAAGAATGGAATCAATTTAAAAGGTAAATCACTGGATGAAATAATTGAGATCATGGATGCGGTACTACAAATCATGTGCTCTGGCCATGTGAATTTTGATGCCAACACTAAAAATATAACAATAGAATCAAAATTGAATAGTGGTCATTCATTACCATGGGCATCTATTTTGGATGGATGTCTACAAAAGCAAGGGTACAAAACAAGAACAGTATATCAGAATAATTCAAGCAAAGGCGAAAAAGTCCTCATCAAAATAAGTAAAAACTAAAATCAGATAACAGGTGTTCACAGTTGTGATTGAAGAAAAGATAAAATCAATTGGAATTAAACTGCCTAATCCACCAAGTCCGGCTGGATCTTATATTCCAGTAGTAAAATCAGGCAATTTACTATATGTTTCAGGTCAAATCCCAATGGAAGATGGGAAAGTAGTATTTACAGGAAAAGTTTCAGATGCAAATATTGAAACGGCACAAAAATCGGCAAGGATTTGCGCAATTAACATACTTGCTCAACTCAAAAAAGAATTAGGAGATTTAGAAAAAATTTCCAGAATTGTCAGATTATCAGGATTTGTAAATTCAGGGCCAGAATTTACACAGCAACCAAAAGTAATCAATGCCGCCTCGGATTTATTTTATGAAATATTTGGAGAGTGTGGAAAACACTCTAGAATTGCAGTTGGGGTGTCAAGTTTGCCGTTAAATTCAATGACAGAAATTGATGCCATAGTAGAAACAAAATAGTGAAAATTCCAATTTTGAAATTATTTAGTTTAATTTTTTATTGAATTCTTTAAGGAATGTTTGAATTTTTGGTTTTGGGATAACAGCTCCACATGCTTTATCATGTCCACCACCGGAACCACCAAGGTCAGTTGCAAGAATATTAACAATTTTACCCAAATGGATTTTGCAAGATTTTGATCCTCTGACAGATACGGCATAGATACCATGATCAACTCTTTCTTTGTATGCAACACCAACATCTTTTCCAGACAATCCTAAAACAAAATTAACTGCGCCGCTTGCTCCAGAGTCCATAATTTCCATATAACCAATATTCTTCATAGTCTTCAGTCCTTTTTTGACTTTGGCAATTATGAGTGCAAGTTTCTCAACTTGGATTTGTGCAAATTCAAATGTATTTGGAATTTCGTGTGGGAATTTTGAATCGGCTAATTCTTCTACCAAATACAGCAAGTAATCAGGATCTTTTTGGTGTCCAACTATATTGTAAGTAAGAACAGTTGCATTAATCAAAGCAAATTGTCTATCGTAGATTTGCAGTAATTTAGAACCAATTGGCCTATCTTCCATATAATCAGTAATAGCAGCACATGCAGCAATGAATGGAGCTTGATCAGAGAGTTTTGATTTAAAGGCATTATAGACCTGAACAGTGGTACATTCATTGATATCATGAATCATTTTCACTTTAATTTTTTCTAATTCTTTGGTAATTTTTGGATCAATATCATGATGATCAATGTACGTTACTGCAACATGATTCTTTTTTAAAATTCTCAAGAGGTCAACAAATTCATCTTGATTCTTTTTACTAAGACCTAAATCGCAAATATATAATGATTTTAATTTTTCATCTGCACAAACTTTCTGGATGGCCTCCATCTGTCCTGGGTAATCAACCAATACAGAATCACCACCAAATGCTTGTCTGATCAAAGCTGCTGAACTTATACCATCAGCATCTTCTTTGTGTGAAATACAAACAATTTTAGTTCTTGGTTGTTGAGGTGTCTTTGGTTTTGTTATAGTTTTTTTCTTAACAGTCTTTGTTGTTTTCTTTATTTTAGATGCGACCATTATTGTCGATTCACTTGTATACCCTCATTTAAATCAAGAATGAGTTATTGTTTTGATTTCTGAGATTCTTGTTTTGTGCTTTGATTTGTCAAAGATGTAGAATTTACAAATGCATCATAAAATGACAATCCATTCATCTGAGTTTGAATATCAATTTCTTGAATTTTGCGTAACTCATCTCCAGACGCAGTTAAGACTAGATTATCAAGTTTCTCTAAAAGTTGTCGTTCAGCTGGAGTCATTTAATTTTTAATTAAAAATAATCATTTATGAGCCAGAGTTGACATATTAGACTAATTACTAAACTTCATAGACATGATTTCTTGCGAAAATATAATAAAAGATTTCTCAAAGGATGTGCGTGGAGACAAAAAACACAGGTTTACGTGGAATTCAGGTTGCAGATACAAGAATTTCAAATATTGATGGAGAAAAAGGCAAGCTGATTTATCGTGGTTATGACATCTTAGAACTTACAAAAAAATCAAACTATGAAGAAACAGCATATTTGTTATTACATGATGAATTACCAACCAAAGAACAACTATCAGAGTTCAAATCCAAACTAAATGAGGCAAGATGGATTCCCAAAAGAATGCAAATCAACATGGGAAATTGGAGAAAAGATGCCGACCCAATGGACATGCTACAAGCATTTGTTGCAGCACTGGCAGGATATTATGATGAAGAATTTGCAACCAAAGAAGCAAGTTATGATAAAGCAATTAACTTAATCGCCAAAGTACCTACAATAATTGCAAGTTGGCAAAGAGTCAGAGATGGATTAGAAATAGTAGATCCTGATCCAAATTTAGATCATGCAGCAAATTTTCTCTACATGATGTTTGGAGAAAAACCAGATAAAGAAATTGAAAAGATTTTTGATACATGTTTAATTCTTCATGCAGAACACACCTTTAATGCATCTACATTTGTTGCAAGACAAGTTGCATCAACTAGAGCACATATGTATTCAGCAACAAGTGCAGCAATTGGTGCATTAAGCGGAGAACTACATGGCGGAGCAAACACAGAGGTAATGAAGATGCTTTTAGACATAGGTACGATAGATAATGTTGTTCCATGGATTAAGGAAAAAATGAGCAAGAGTGAGAGAATCATGGGAATGGGTCATGCGGTGTATAAAACATATGATCCTAGAGCACAAGTTTTAAAAGAATTATCAAGAAAGCTTGCTGCAAAAACAGGTGAACCATGGTATGACATTACAGAAAAAGTAGAAACAACTACAATTTCAGAAATAAAAATACAAAAAGGAAAAGAAATCTATCCAAATGTCGATTTGTACAGTGCTTCAATTTACTATATGCTAAAAATTCCAATGGATCTTAATACACCAATTTTTGCAATATCAAGAGTTGCAGGATGGGCAGCACACATAATTGAAGAAAAATTTGCAGAAGCAGCACCAAAGCCTGCATTGTATAGACCAGAAGCACTCTATGTTGGAAAATATTGCGGACCAGAGGGTTGTGAATACAAAGGTCTAGACTTGAGAAAATAATTTTTAATTTCTTGTGTTAAGCCACTCTTTAGCTTTAGAGTTTACATCATGTTTGTACAATACTTCAAAAACCATATCATAAAATGTGATGCCTTTTTTTTGTGCTTGAACATCTAGCCAACGAATTCCATCAGCCAATTCAGGATCATATTCTGAAAATTCTACGAGTTCGTCGACCATTTTTGAAAAGAACGTGTGCGACTCTAGCATATGTTGCTCTTTGAATCTTTGATCATAAGGGCGGGATTCAAAATATATAGACAAAAAACCGCTTTTTGGTTGACAATTGGAGCATGTTTTATTTTTTGATGGAAATACAAAGAGAATATCTTGGGTAATTCAAACAGACAATTCAGTCATAGAGCAAAAAAGAGAGCATGTCGATATTTACTTGAATAAAGTAACAAATCAACAATCAAAATACATGGGATTACATGTTGGGTTGTTTTGGGGCATTGGCACATTTATCATAAAAAATCAAGACGTTGTAAAAGTAGCAATAGATGATAATTCAATATTTGAGCATTTATCAACAAATCAAAAAAGTCATGATGAATTTATTGAAAAAAGAATTTGTTTTATCAGACAGTTAATTGAACAAAGAAAATTAAAAGTTCATTATGAATTGATAGTAGCAGACAAAAACTTGGCTGCTAAAAAAATATAATGCAAAGGCGCTTAAGACCAAAAACGGGAGTTACTTGGTGACAGCTCCGATGCATTTTGTATTTGTACTAGAGAAATGAATCATAAAAGAAAGAGTTGTTCAACATGATTGACCATAGTTAAAATCAATTAAAGCGATCATGTGAGATTTTCAACAGTTTTTTTAGATTTATGTAAATTTTTGAAGAAAATCAGAAATTACACACATGACCAAATTTCAAACTAAGATTCAGATAGGACATAATTTTCTAAATTTTCCAATTATTTTAAATTGTGAACGTAATAGTAAAGATTAGATTTATTTAGCTTGAGGAAATCCTTGGATTAATTATGACAAGTATAGATAAAGCAGCAATTGCATTTTCTATTGCAATTGTAGCTGTCGGCGTAGCATTTGCAGCTTATGCTGGTAATGTTCAAGAGAACACTCCAGCTGTTGCGGCTCCAGTAATGACTAAAACTATGGAACCGGAAATGCAAGCAGACCCATTTGCAGACATTGCAGATAAGGTAAAGAGCGAAGCATCTACGACAACAGAAGAAATTGAAGAAGAGGTAATGATGGAAGAACCAACTGCACCAGTTGAAGAATCATCAGAACCACAAACAGTTAGTGTAGAAATTCCAAAGGGAACTGCATCTCCAGGATGTGAAACATCTAATGCATGTTTTTCACCAGCATCACTTACAATCAATGCAGGTGATACTGTAGAATGGACAAATGCAGACACTGCAGCACATACAGTAACAGGTGGCAGTCCAGCTAATGGTCCATCTGGTGTGTTTGATAGTAGTTTAATCATGGGAGGCGCATCATTTGAAAACACATTTGATGAAGCAGGAAGCTATGATTATTTCTGCATGGTACATCCATGGATGGTTGGCGACATTCAAGTTAACTAACAAAAATTTTTTCTTTTTTCTTATTTTATTTGATTTGTACGTATTGTTCTGTTGTATGCCACACCAAATCTATGAGTCTCATCTCGTGCGTGTTGTAAAATTTTCAATGACGATCTATCTTTTGAAATTACAATGGAATTTTTTTGGTTCGGAACAAATATCTCCTCGTTTTCTTTAGCAAGTGAAATACAATCAAGATGCAATCCAAGTGATTGTAATGACTTGAGTGCAGCATTTAGCTGCCCTTTTCCACCATCAATCAATATCAAATCAGGCAACTGAGAATTTTCTTCCAGTAACCTAAGATATCTTCGTTTGATTATTTCGCTGATCATTGCAAAATCATCTCTACTAGAAACTGTTTTAATTTTGAATTTTCGATATCCAGATTTGTTTGGTTTACCATCTACAAATCTAGACATAGATCCAACTGCAAAATCATCCCCATGATTAGAAATATCAAAGCACTCAATGATATTAGGAATTGTAGAGAGATGTAACACCTCTTTTAGTTCTATCAAACCAATATTACCACCCTTGGAATGAATCAATGAAATATTCTTCAAAATCAAATTAATGATATCCATTTTTTTACCACGTTGTGGACAAATAATTTCAACTGAGAATCCTGCCTGTTCAGAAAGTAGAGATTCTAAAAGTATTTTATTTTCAGGAAGTTCACTGACAAGGATAAATTTTGGGATTTTGTGGCTAGCATAATACTGAAAAAGAAAATTAGAAAAATCATTATCCCCAACAAGATCAAAAAAGAATTTGTCGCTGTCTCGCATCACCCCATTAATCATTCTAAAATTCATTACAGTTACAGTTTGATCTTTATCTTTAAATCCAAAGTATTCCTCATCAGAATTCTCAACATATTCCATTTTTTGTTTTGTTTGAAGACTATTCAATCTAATCAAAGTATCACGAATATCCTTTGCACGTTCAAATTGTTGTGATTCTGCAGCTTGTGTCATTTCTTCTTTTAATGTTTTTGTAAAAATCTGAGTTTGATTTTTTCCTTTTAATACTTCTTCTAATGCAGATACATGTTGTAGATATTTGTCTTGAGCATCTTTAAATTCACATGGACCTTCACAATTTCCCAAATGGTATTCCAAACAGACTTTTTTTGGTAATTGTTTACAGATTCTAATTTGAAATGCTTTTCGTAGAGTTCCGATAGTAAGTAGCTTTGAGCTACCTTGCATAAATGGGCCAAAAATTTTTCCACCACCCAAAAATTTTCCGTCGTGTGTTCGTCTTGCAACAAGTAGTCTAGGATATTTTTCGTTTGATATTCTAAGATATGTATAGCGTTGTTGATCTTTTAATTCAATGTTAAATTTTGGCCTATGTTTTTTTATCATATTGGATTCTAAAAGAAATGCTTCGCTTTCATTATCAGTTAAAACAAATTCAATATCAGAAATGCTTTCTACAAGCTTTTGTGTTTTGTAGTTTTGATTTTTTAAAAAATATGACCTTACTCTGTTTTTTAGGTTTTTTGCCTTACCGATATAGATAATTTTTTTATCAGAATCCTTCATCAAATAGATGCCCGGATTTGGTGGAATGTGGATTTTTGAAATATCAAAAGTCATTGTTTTAGTAATTTTTTGAGATATTTTCCAGTATAGCTTCCAGGTGCTTTGGCAACTTGGATAGGCGTGCCCACAGCGACTATTTTGCCACCCTCATCGCCACCTTCTGGTCCCAAGTCAATTAACCAGTCAGAGTTTTTGATTACATCCATGTTGTGCTCAATTACCAGTACAGTATTTCCCAAATTTACCAACCTGTTTAACACATCAAGAAGTTTTTGAACATCTGCAAAATGTAACCCTGTAGTAGGCTCATCAAGAATGTAAAATGTTTTTCCCGTTCCTCTTTTAGATAATTCAGATGCAAGTTTTACTCTTTGTGCTTCTCCACCAGATAAAGTAGTAGATGATTGCCCTAGCTTGATGTACCCTAATCCAACATCAAAAATAGTTTGTAATTTTCTTCTAATTGAAGGAATGTTTTCAAAAAATTGTAGTGCCTCATAAACTGTCATATCCAATATATCGGAGATGTTTTTTCCCTTATACAAAACTGAAAGGGTTTCAGAGTTGTATCGTTTGCCTTTGCATTCATCGCATTTTACATAAACATCAGATAAAAATTGCATCTCAATTTGTTTTACACCGTCACCATCACAGGCAAAACATCTTCCATCAGCTACATTAAAGGAGAATTGCCCTAGTGAATATCCTCTTTCTTTTGATAATTCTGTATTTGCATATAATTCTCTTATAAAAGTAAATACGCCGATGTATGTTGCAGGATTAGAGCGGGGGGTTCGCCCAATTGGAGATTGATCAATTGCTATTACCTTATCAATATTTTCAAGACCTAAAATTTCACTATGACTTCCAGATTTTACAGTAGACTGGTAAAAGTGACTTTCAAGAGATTTTAATAAAATATCATTTATCAAAGTAGATTTTCCAGAGCCAGACACACCAGTTACAGAAACAAAAAGACCCAATGGAATCTCCACATCAATGTTTTTTAGATTATTTTCAGATGCTCCTTTAATAATTAAGGAACCAGATCTGTTACGTATTTTTCCTTCGAGTTTTATCAATGAATTATTTTTCAAATAATCTCCAGTCACAGATTTATGACCATTAAGAATTTGGCCAATAGTTCCCTCAAAGACTATATTTCCTCCATGCACTCCTGCACCTGGACCCAAATCCACAATCCAGTCTGAATTTCGTATAACTTCTTCGTCATGCTCCACTACAATTACAGTATTTCCAAGATCTCGTAGCTTTGTTAGCGTTTTAATGAGACGCTCGTTATCACGTTGATGTAATCCAATTGTAGGCTCATCAAGAACATACAAGACTCCAGTAAGATTAGAACCAATCTGAGTTGCTAATCTAATCCTTTGAGATTCACCACCAGATAAAGTAGAGCTTAATCTATTCAATGTAAGATAGTTTAATCCCACATTCATTAAAAATTCTAATCTTTCTTTAATTTCTTTAAGGACATCTCGTGCAATGTATTGTTCATTTTCAGTTAACGTTAATGTAGAGAAAAAATCATAGCAATGATCAATTGATAAATCACAAACATCCATAATTCCCTTATCGTTAACTTTGACTGCTAATGATTCTGGTTTTAATTTTTTTCCATTACACACAGTACAAGGTGTATCTCGCATGAATTGTTTTAGCCATTCACGTTTTGATTCAGAATCAGTTTCCATAAAAGAGCGTTGAAGATTAATTAATACTCCTTCAAATGCATTAGTATATTGCCAAGAAGAATCACCAGATTTAGAACGATATTTAAAATCAATCAAGTCATTAGAGCCATGTAAAATAATTCGAAGATGTTTTGGCATTATTTTTTCAATAGGAGTCATTAAATCAAAACCAAACTTTTTCCCAACAGCCCTTAATGCTTGTTTTCTAAATGCAGAAAATCGTCCACTCCATGGAACAATTGCACCATCTAAAATTGATTTACTCTTATCAGGAATTACAAGGTCTGCATCAAATTCCATTTTTATGCCTAACCCATTACATGCCTTACACATTCCAAATGGTGAATTAAATGAGAAAGTTCTGGGTTCTAGCTCGCCAATTGTCAATCCGCAGTAAGGGCATGCGTTGTTTTGTGAAAAAATTTTTTCTGATTTTTCAGATGAAATCATGACATCCCCTTTTGATGCCTTGATTGCAGTTTGTATTGCCTCAAATAGTCTAGATCTTTCAGATTTTTCTGTCTGGATTCTATCTACTATAATCTCAATATTGTGCCATTTCTGTCTGTCAAGGGTTGGAAACTGTTCATCTAGGCTCAAAATCTCCCCATCTAGGCGTATTCTAGAGTATCCATCTTTTTTTATCTGTTCAAATAATTTCTCGTATGTTCCTTTTTTTCTCTGAATAATTGGAGATAGAATTAGGATTTTTTGGCCAGCAAAGTCTTTTAGAATAGAATCACAAATAGTTTCAACTGATTGACTAGATATTTTTCTAGCGCAATTGGTACAGTACGGAATTCCAATTCTTGCATAAAGCAATCTCATGTAATCATAGATTTCAGTTGTTGTTCCAACAGTAGAACGAGGATTCTTATTTGTAGTTTTTTGTTGAATAGATATCGCAGGAGAGAGTCCTTCTATAGAGTCAACATCGGGTTTGTCCATCATTTCAAGGAACTGTCTTGCATAAGCAGAAAGTGATTCTACATAACGTCTCTGTCCTTCAGCATAAATTGTATCAAAAGCTAAAGTGGATTTTCCAGAGCCAGATAATCCAGTAATAACAACAAGATTATTTTTTGGAATATCAACATCAATATTTTTTAGATTGTGATGTCTTGCACCACGAATTTTTAATTTATTTTCTGCCATCTTTGAATTTAATCTCCTTTTCCAGTCTTTTTATTCTATCTCGGCATTCAATTGCACGCTCAAAATCTAATTCTTCAGAATATTTTTTCATCTGAAATTCTAGTTCAATAATATCAGTAGCAAGATCGTGTATTGATTTTAGTTTAGATTCATCTAATGTTGTAACTTGTTCAGGAACTGATTTTATGATTGTCTGTGGAGTTATGTTATGTTCTTTGTTGTATTGTATTTGTTTTTCTTTACGTCTTTCTGTTTCATCTATTGCATGAGACATTGATTTTGTAATGTTATCGGCATACATAATTACAGAACCGTTTACATTTCTTGCAGCTCTTCCAAATGTTTGAATCAAGCTAGTAAAGTTTCTTAGAAATCCTTCCTTGTCTGCATCTAAAATTGCAACTAGTGAAACTTCAGGAATATCCAATCCCTCCCTTAACAAATTGATTCCAACTAGAACATCAAATTCTCCTAATCGTAATTGTCGAATTAATTCTGTTCTTTGTAACCCTTCTATTTCAGAGTGCATGTATCTCACCCTCACCTGTTTTTTTGAAAGATATTCAGCAAGGTCTTCAGCCATCCGCTTTGTCAGAGTGGTGATTAAAACACGCTCATTTTTGGCTGCTCTTTTGGCAATTTCTTGAATTAAATCATCCATTTGGTCTTTTGTGGGTCTAATCTCCACTGCTGGATCAAGTAATCCGGTAGGCCTTACTAGCTGCTCTGCTATTTGAGATGATATTTTTTTCTCATATTCACTGGGAGTTGCAGACACAAAAATTGCGTTTTTCAGATAATTCTCAAATTCTTCAAATTTTAATGGTCTGTTATCATATGCACTTGGCAGACGAAAACCATATGTCACTAGTTCTTTTTTTCTTGAATAGTCACCTTTGTACATTCCATGTAGTTGTGGCAAAGTAACATGTGATTCATCAATTACAAGTAGATAATCATCTCCAAAAAAATCCATCAAACAAAATGCTTTCTCGCCAGGTTGTCTTCCATCAAAATGCCTTGAATAATTTTCAATCCCGGAGCAATAACCCAACTCTTCTATCATCTCTAAATCATATTTTGTTCTCATTTCCAGTCTTTGCTTTTCGAATTCATTTAGCTCTGGTAGTCGTTTTTCCAGCTCGTCTTTAATTGAAAGTACAGCTTTTTCTCTAACATCTTTTGCAATCAAATAGTGTTTTGCAGGAAAAATTTTCATCTGAGTAACTTTACGCTTTTCTTTAAGCGATATATTATCAAGTAATGTAATTTTTTCTACATCATCGCCAAACATTGAAATTCGTACAATATCTTCAGAATATGCAGGTATGATATCTATCGTATCACCCTTTACTCTGAAATTACCAGGAGCTATTTCTGTGTCATTTCTTTCATATCTTGCATCAATGAATTTTTTTATTAGTTCATTTCTTTTTATTACATCGCCTGCATTAATTGTAATTGCCAAATCTTCCCAGTCCTGAGGATTGCCAAGTGAATAGATACAAGACACTGTTGAGACAATAATCGTAGGATCTCCAGATAGCAGCATTGCAGTTGCCTCTAATCGTAATTTTTCAATTTTTTCATTAATTTGAGTGTCTTTTTCAATATAGGTATCTGTTTGAGGCATATAGCTTTCAGGCTGATAATAATCATAGTACGATACAAAATAGCCCACGTTATTTTTTGGGAAAAACTGCTTTAATTCAGAATATAGTTGTGCAGCCAAAGTTTTGTTGTGAGAAATGACCAATGTATTTTTTCCAGTTCTTGCAATTACATTTGCAATAGAAAATGTCTTTCCACTTCCAGTTACGCCAAGTAATGTCTGAATTGTTTTCTTTTTTACACCTTCAACTAGAGCATCTATTGCTTGGGGCTGATCACCAGTAGGTTCAAACTCGGATACTAGTTCAAATTTATGAATTTGTTGCAACAGTTACGATCATCCAAAACTGAACTTATAGCTAACTATCGTTAAGTAAAAAACCATAGGTAAGTGGAAAATTATATCTAGAATATATGAATATGTAGATCTTTTCTGAAACCAGTAAAAAGTCGTTCAGATGCATTGTTATTCATAGGATCATCCCCTATAACCGATTAGTGCCCGTTTTAGAGAAATTTGTGGTTCAACTTAAAATTGTACTTTTCTAGTGGATTATCTTAGTAAAACAACGCCATTAAGCCAAGTTGGATCGTTACTTGCTGTTGTTGAAAAACATTGAGGTTTGAAAGTATCTATACGATTTTCTGCGCTAGTTGGAATATCTTGTGTTGCGTTTATGTTTAGTCCACTTGTAAGATTGGCAAAAGCTATCAAGACAATAGCATTGTTTGTACTTGAAACTATTTGACATTTTTGAGTTCCAGTACCAACCTTAGTCCAATCAATTGATAATGTAACAGTATTCATTCCATTTGTATCAATTCTAATAGGATCGCCCAAACCTGTGGGATAAACATTCACATAAGATGTACCGATGTTTGTTTTTGTTGAATCTACAGTCCAGACAGCAACTAGGGATTCTCTTACAGTTCCAGATGTATCAGGAGAACAGATAACATCTCCTGTAGCATTATCAATTCCGCTAATCTTATCAGTTACAGAACATGTTTTAGTGTTTATCGAAAACTGGTTTGTAGTTATTGTACCAGTTACATTATTAATTCCTGTTATTTGAAAATCATTTTGTGGTGTTTGGTTTTTTAGTGCAAATGATTTATCAACCCATTTGTCACCATCGAAAAACAATATCGAAGGCCATATTGGGGTGGTCAGTTCAACATCACTTAGCATAGTCAGATTACCCGAACTAGGTGTTCCACATGTATAATCTCCTGTCTGATTGTTATAGCCTGAAAAGAATAGTCCAGCAGTACAAGTCAAACTATTTGATTTGAATATCTGATCCAGCCAGTGAATGCCATTATAAAATAATATGGAGAACTGAGAAGGGGTTGTCAAAACTACATCACCTAAATCATCCAAAAATATAGAACCATCGGAGGATGTTGTAAAATTAAAAACATTTCCTGTTGCGTTGTTAAATGGATGACCTGTGTTGTTAGTCCATGCGGATACACGTGCGGAATACGCTGTATCTGAGGTTAGGCCGGTTACATTATAGTTTGTTATTGTTGTTCCGGTATCATTTACAAATATCAAAGGGTTGTTAGTTTGTGGGGTTGTGACATTAAGCTGGTATCCTATGATGTGTTGATTTCCACCTCCTGCTGATGGTGCTGTCCAGCTAAGACCTATTGTTGATGTAGTTGGAGTAGTGAAATTGCTCAAGTTGGTAATTCTGTCAGGGGTTAATGTAGTATAACTAATAATTACAACCCCTGAACCACCTTGCTTTCCAGTTCCAAGAATTTGATTTCCACCTGCTCCATTTCCTGTGCTTGGAGAACCGTTAACATCAGAATTTGTATCTCCACCTTTTGCATAAGTTACTGGTTCACCACTAATTGTTGAAAAAATGCCAATACCACCAATTCCAGGAGGATTATCACTTCCTAGTCCACCATTTCCACCAGCTCCTCCACCTCCACCTCCCCATGCATCAGGATCATTTTGATATCCACCATTATTTCCTTGACCAGAAGATCCAGTTCCACCAAGTCCTGCTAATGCTTGAATGCCGGAGCCTCCACCTCCTCCACCAGAACCTCCATCTCCACCATTTTGTGCAGGGTCACCAGCTCCACCGCCACCACCACCGCCTAAAGATATGATTGTATCAAAGATAGAATTTTCACCATTAAATCCAGTGTTTCCTTGTATTCCAGAAACTGTTCCTCCTAGACCACCAGCACCAATTATTATAGTATAATTTTGACTTGTAACAGCATAATCGCCTGTTCTATATCCACCTGCACCACCACCACCACTTGATTTTCCATTGCTACCACCACCAGCTCCACCGCCACCGCCAACTACAAGATACTCAACCATTCCGCCCGAAGTTACTGTAAAAGTTCCATTTGAAGTAAATGTGTGAATTGTTTTTCCATTTACATAAGTTACCATGCCACCTGTAGCTGTAACTGCATATACCGAAGGTAACAGGCTATCTAGAGGCAGAAAACCCGTAAGAAGAATTATTATGAAAGCAAATGACAAAAAAGAATTTTGAATAAACATGTAAGATATTTCAACGACTAGGTTATAACAGTTTTATTATTTACACTGGTAATCCTCAGATAATAGTCCAAATGAAACACAATTGTTAAACAAAAAATAAGCAAAAAACAAGTAAAATCAACAAACAACAAGAACACACTAACCAAAAAAGAGGATGAGGTAACAACGTTTCAACAAAAATTAAGCAAGATTCAAGAGAAAATAACGAAAATAATCGATTGTGAAACGGAGTAACAACTAGGACATAACACTAAAAGATGAACGTGTGTCAAACGTAAATGTAATCAAAACAGATACAGACAAAAATTATTTTGTCATATTACAGAATACTAGTGAGCAATCAATCAGTTCTCGATCAGAGTGACCATTCATTGTCCTATTACATACAAGACAGAGATAGATATCAGAAGATTACCATATCGGTTCATCAACCATTTGTAATCCATTTTCAGTTATCTCAAATCCCATAATTTTCAAAGTCTCTTGTGCAGTAGGAGAGTTTCTCTTCAATATTTTTTCTGCCAAATCCATTCTATTTTCTGCACGCATGTGTTGTCCAATTTTGTATTTTCCATAAAGTGTGTCAGGAATGATTTTGATTACTGCAACACTATCTAAAACGCTCATAGTAGATTGGATTGGATCATATCCTCCCTCTGGCTGATATTTTTCCATAAGACCATTTAGTGCAAGTGTTTTTTCTTCTCTATCTATTACTAGTGATGCTGTTCCCTTGATTACAATGCTGATGTATAATGTATCGGCAAGTGATGCATCTTTTGGATCTTCAAAGTAGGAAGGCAGAAACTCTAGTTCCCTATCAACTTCAAAACCAGCTTTGTTGTTTCGATGGATATTGTTGATTTTTTCACCTTTGATATGAGAATGCATGTATACAGAATCATTTAGAAAAACAAAATTCATTGGTATTATCTGAGGGTATCCATTCTCATCAATAGTGGAAATTCGCCCAACGTGTTCTTGGTTCAAAAATTCTTGGATTTTTTGAGATGACTTGATTTGTAATATTCCAACTAGTTGCAACAAGGTTATTTTCATCAATAATATTATAAATCCAGAGCCTAAATCTCTAAAATACCGGATGATTGAAGAAAAATCATGGATGACCCTTATCTAAACGACCTAAAAAACGAGTTCAGAAAATATTCATCAGAACTAAAAATATTAAAGAAAAATCTCTTAAAATCAAATTCATCTGAAGAACAATCAAAAATTATAAAAAAAATAGATAATATTGCAAAAGAGATGGAAAAAAATCAAATACAATCAGTAAAAGTAACAAAATCAAGATTAAAAGAAAAGAGTAAATCAAAAAAGACTTTCCAATAGTGATCAAGATTCCTAAAATATGGGATGAATGTAGAGCAAGAGAGTTGGACGAAAGAGAAGAAGCACGATCAAGGGCAACAAATGTGGTACTTAAAGTTCTAGAGGAATGGGGAACTGATTCAAGATTCATTTGGTTTAGAGAGCTACACAGAATTACAGATATTGACAAAGGATTACTAAGAAATATTCTCAATGATTTGAAAAAATCAAAAGAAGTCAAAGAGATGCATGGAACAAATAACAGGATATTTTTTTGCCTAAGAAAATACTATACAAAATGTCACGACATAGAATTTAGATTTAAAGGAAAACTAATAATGCTCAGAGACGGAAGCAAAGTCAAAGTAATACAAGGCGAAACCAACTCCACAGCACGTACAAGAAAAAGATTAGAAAAACAACAAAAAAGGCGACAAGTAAAATCATACACTAGAATGAAAAGCAGAAACAGACGACCACACAAATCATAAATTAATCAGTATTATGGATCTGCTTTTCTGCGCATAAGACTAAATTCGGCGCGTTTTAGTTTTGTAGATTCTGCTACGTCATCAGTCATATCATATAGATCATGGAGCTCCAAACCAGAAGTTAGTTCATCTTCTTTTTGGTCTTCCAAGTCCAACTCAACAGTAGATAAAATGTCGATATTTTCTTCTAGAATTTTTAGGCATTTTTTTACTGCCTCAGGGAGTTTATCGTCCATTGATATCATCTAAAATTAGTATAGTAAATGATTTTCGATGTCCAAGCGAACTTATTTTTGCAGTTTTTCTCGCAGATAAGGCATGACATGGCTTGCAAATTTGTCAATTGAGCCAAAGTAGTTTTTACCCCAGAATCTAATTACAAAGTGATTTACACCAGCTTTCATGAATCGCTCAAATGTTGGAATTATATCATCGGGTGTACCAACAGCAGTTGATGAACGAGCAATTTTATCAGGAATTTTTGTTGCAGCTTCTCTCATTTTGACAATCCAAGACTGATCAGACATTGAATATTCTGTAAAGTATTTTACAAAATCAAATCCTTCAATTTCTTTAATACCATGAACACGTAACACTTCGGGTTTGAACAAACTTACCTTTACTGCTTCTTTCATTTTTGCCCAAGATTCTTCTGCGTCTTCTGAAAAATAAACATCAATGTCTAATGCATATTGGAAAGTATCTTTTTCTTTTTGAGTTCTGTTATGTGTATTCATAGATGTTTTAATTTGTTTTGCGTGATCTTCAAACAACTCTGGGGTGTAACCAATTGGCAACCATCCCTCTCCAAGTTTTCCGGTAAGTTCCAAAGTACGTGTACCACCTGATGCCATGTATGTTGGTGGATAAGGTTTTCTAATTGGTGGTGCTTGAAGACATGCGCCTTCTAATTTGTAATATTTACCATCATAACTTACAGTGTGATCAGGAGTAGAACCATACAAAGTTTTGATAACTTGAATTTGTTCTTCCCATTTAGAAACTGGTTTTTCAAATGGAATACAAAATTCTTTTAGATTTTGAGCCTCGCCTGCACCAATTCCTAAAATTGCTCTTCCTTTTGAAACTCTGTCAAGTGTAATTGCAGCTAGTGCAATATTTGACGGATGTCTTCTAATTGCATCAGTTACACATGTTCCTAATTCAACATTATTTGTAACTGCGGCAATTGCAGATAACATTACCCAAGGATCTAAAACAATTGCGTTTTTCCATTGTGGAACATTTGTGTGATCCATATAGAAAATAGAATCATAACCTGTTTTATCGGCAAGCATACAAGCAGTTAAAATTTGATCTTCAGTGTATCCTGCTCGGGCAACATTTAATCCATTTTGAATACCGAATTTTAATGGTTTTTCAGTAATCATACACTGAAACAACAATATCAGCATAAATAAGTTTAGTCAAAGCAGCCAATTTTGTAGTTTATTAATAAAATAGAAAAAATGTAAAAAATATAGGAATTTTTACAGATTACCTGATTTAATATCTTGTAGACACTTGATGATGTCTTCTTTGGAGATTGGAATTGGGTTTGGATCCAAGTGTCCTCTGTCAGTCATTACCGTATCTGCTGCAACTGAAACATCAGCTTTTAGATCAAGTTTGTCAAAGCCTAGCTTTTTCATGGCTTCCTTGAATCGATCATAGAAGATGGATTTGTTATGCTTGTGTGCAACTGTAGTGCAAGAAGACAAAGAATAGCCATGGGGTACTCCTTCATTTGAGAAAACATATGATAATGCATGTCCAAGTGTAGTTGAACAGTTACCAAATCCAATACCAGATAACATTGAACCGTATGGATAGTTTTCTGGTTTGTTGTTCATTATTGCATCATATAGAATCTCAAATGCTTGTTTACATAGGGTTCTTGTAAAGTCATTTCCAAGTTTGCTGTCATAACCTTCTGTTGCTTGAGCACATGCATCACAGACAGAATTTTTTATGACTTGCTCTGGAGTGCCATCCATAAAATAAGAATCTACTACTGCCATGTCAGCAAGAAATCTGTCTTCTCGCAACAATTTCTTTTTTCCATCAAACTTCAAAACGCAATACGTTGTCATTTCAGCTCCAGTTCCAAAGGTAGTTGGAATTAAGATTTTTTCTTTTTTCATCTCTGGTGCAGCATACTTTACTACATCCATTGAACTTCCTCCGCCCAATCCAATTAGAGTAGATGGGTTTTTGTCTTTGAATTGTGAAATCACAGCGTTGACATCATCTATTGATGGTTCAGGTTTTACTTGATCATACAGCATATAGTCCTTAATTCCCATTTTGGCAAGCCATTTGTCAGAAAGTTCTGGAGGAACAGTCGTAACAACTAGGGCATTTTTTGGATATTCTGTTTCACCAAGTGCATTTTTTCCAAAATTGATAACTTTTGGAATGCGTACTGTGTGCATAAATCAGAGGCATCATTGATTATTATTATATCTTGCAGTAAGAGAAAATTAGCATATGATTATTCAAAATTATGAAGATTTAGCAACATCAGAGAGAAAAAGAGAATGTTTGGATATTTTGGAGGCAGGACTAGAAGCTGCAGACCCAGAGAACATCATACCAAAATTTGTCACTCCAGAAGAAATTAAAATTAATGGAAAAACACTCAAACTACAAGGCTTTTCAAATATTTACACAGTAGCATTTGGAAAAGCCGGAGATTCTATGACAAGGGCACTAAATGCAATTATTTCAATTAAAAGTGGGATAATAGTAATCCCAAAAGGATCCAAATCAAAAATAAAAGGCAAAAAATTCCAGATTTTTAATTCTGGGCATCCAAAACCAGATCAAACAAGCATAAAAGCTGCAAAAGAGGTGACAAAATTTCTTCAAAATAGAAGAGATGGAGAATTGGTAATTTTTCTTGTTTCAGGCGGAGGATCATCATTGCTTGCCATTCCAGATGACATAACATTAGATGATAAAATCTATGTAACCAATCTGCTGTTAAAATCAGGGGCCAATATTCAAGAATTTAATTGCATTAGAAAACACTTGTCAAAAATAAAAGGAGGCAGACTAGTTGAAAACATCAAATGCCATGGAATTGGACTTGTGATGTCAGATGTTGAAGGAGATGATCTTTCAGCTATTGCATCAGGTACAACATACATGGATAATACCACTTTTCTAGATGCACTAAATATAATCAACAAATACAAATTAAAAAACAAAATCCCATTAGAAATTCTACAAATACTTGAAGATGGGTTTAAAGGAAAAATTCCCGAAACCCCAAAAAAAGCAAAGATAGAAAATCAAATCATTGCAAACAACAGGGATTGTCTAAAAGCAATGGAATCCAAAGCCAAAGAATTTGGATATAAAGTAAAAACAATACAAGTGTTTGGCAACATAAAAGATGCCACACAAACAATTATGGAAAACATATCAGAAGAGCAAAAAAGTTGTCTCATTTTTGGTGGTGAAACTACAGTTGAAGTCATTGGAAAAGGATCAGGTGGAAGAAGTCAAGAATTAGTTTTAAGAATTTTAAAGAATTCACAAAATTTGAAAAAAATGATCATTGCATCAATGGGAACAGATGGAATAGATGGAAATACATTTTTTGCAGGAGCTATAACAGAGAATAGCAAAATAGATGAATCAATAATCAAAGAATTCTTAAAAAACAGTGACTCTGGAAGGTTTTTTCAAAAACAAAAAGGCAACATCAGAACAGACTCTACTCACACAAATCTGATGGACATTGGCGTAATATTGAAATAAATTTTTAGTTGCACAAAACTTGTTTTTCTATTTTTTCTTTTCTCATTTTGGCTATAACTGCAGCCAATTGTGCATCATGAATTTCGTCAAGAGTTTCGCACATACCAAAAGAATATCGTTACGCATACTTAAACAATAACTGAAAATTTTGAAGTATTATTCTGTGATTTTATTATACTTGTTTAAAATATATTCTATAAAATGAATAAATTTTTAATTTAAAATAGATTTCTTGAAATATCATAATTGGCATATTATACTATGAACAAAAAAAGTATGAGTGAATGTGAAGAGCCATCCTGCATATGTAAGTGCCATGAAGAAATAGGGCATAGAAGAAGGATGAGAGGATAAGACATGGAAATAGCATATATCCTGATACAATGTGATTTGGGTTCAGAAGAGCAAATCATTAAGGAGATTATGAAAATTCCAGAGATAAAAGAAGTAAGAGGAACATATGGAATCTATGATGTTTTTTGCAAGGTACAGTCAGACACTAAAGAAATACTAGATCAAGTAATTACCAACAAAATTAGAAAGATTCAAAAAATTCGTTCAACTATAACCTTGCATTATATTCCATCACAGGGTGGCAAGTGATGTTAGAAAAACCATTTAATCCAGACTTGTTGTATAATGGAATTGTACATTATTACATGGATAAAAAAGGATATTCAAAAGACAAGGCAAATTCAATTGCACAGACAGTAGTACAAAGAGAAGTGCAAAGAAGAATATGTAAAAATGAAAAGTGCAAGCATTTCTCACATGATCATATTAGAAATTCAGAAACATGTTTGGTTCTAGATTGTGATTGTGGGAAATTTTCAAATTAAATAAAATTATCCAGAGAATTTTCACGTAATGGTTGTGCACTAATCCCAATTTTCCTTAGGTGTTCAGCAAATTCCTCAACAAATCCATGAATGGTATAAACTTGCTCTGCCCCTGAACGTACCACCATGTCTACTAGCTCATTAAAATCACAATGGTCACTCATCGGAATAGAATAATCCGAACGTCTTCCAAATGCAAATCTAGTAGATTGTGCCCAACCACTAAAACCAATGGTGACTGCATCATATTTTGATTTCATGTCTTTGAGAAATTGATTCTTTTCAGACATCATTGGTGCTACCATTACCCACGGTTTTTTTGATAATAGTCCATTTTCTTCTGCTTCAGAATGACTGATTCCATCAGTTAGAGGGACTCCAAGTCGTTGATGAAGTGTGTTCATTTGTTTTACAGAATCATGAAAGTAAAGAGGACCCCAATGTCCAAAGAGTTGAGTGATGGTTTGAGCTTTTCCTAGCTGATACCCCAATAATATGACAGGGATGCCTTTTCCATAAAATTCTGAAATTAATTCATTTACTTGTTTTTGTATTTCTTCTAATTTTGGAAATATGAATTCAGGTAAGCCAAACGTACACTCTGTGATCAGCGTTTTACATTTTGGAATAACTGCACCTTTTAGAAATCCACGACTTCTTGTACAAATATCACCAGTATAGAAAATATCATCAAAAAGCAAACCCCTTGCACCTAAAATATGACCGCTATCAATTAATGAAAAATCATCAATACTTTGGAGGTGGTTTTCCATCTTAAAGCCTCTAAGATTAGCAATTTCACTGGTCTCAAGGGACGAAAGTATTGTACCACCATTTTTTGATGGGAGATGATCAGAATGTGCATGAGATACAAAATTCACTCCAGTAGAATCAGGATTTTTTGGATCCAAGTATACCCTTTTACCATTAATCTCACATAGGATACCATTTTTTGTCATCTTAATAGAATGAGGCAATGTCAAACAAAATAATTAGATTTGATATAAATTGCAGGTTTAGTATATGTGAACCATAGATCAATTTCTTTTCAAACAAGAAATTTGAATTGATCGGCTATTCTTAATAATACTATGAAAGTCATTCAGATATTTTATTAAATGAAGATTTATGAATAGTTAGATCAGTATGACCTTTAGATATACTAGTATTTGTAATCAAATTTTATTTGAATTATAAAAATCATCAATAAGATCATATTAATTTAATAATTGATATTATGTGATTTAATTTCTTGAAGTAATTGAACCAAAATTCTCTAATCTAAAATTATTCTTAAAAGTAAAAAATACACTATCCTAGGATTTACCTTCAACTGTTATGCTTTGGGGAGCACCTGTAGAACCAGCAAATATGTTGACAGTTGTAGATACACCAGAGTCTAATGTTATCAGTGTACCGTTATTCAATTTGAAGTATACTATTGCTGACGCACCTGGTGTTAATGAAATTGGTCCAGTACCTGCATCTGCAGAAATGACCTCTGTGTTTGCTCCGCTTGCATCTGGGTCAATACACAAATATGCACTATTTCCTACACAACTTCCTAACTTTGCTATTTGTGGCAATGTGCCCCATCCAGTGTGGTTAAGCGTTTGCTGGAACAATGTAGTTGTTACAGTTGTATCTGTATACCATTGTGTAAATGGAATATCTGTGCCTCGAATTTGAATTTTATCCACTGATACTACTTTATCTCCTGTGTTTCTAACTCCTGCTGCACCCCATGCTATACCAGTGGTATCTGTAGCATGTACCCATACTTTTATGTTGGATACAGAAATTGCTTCTTGCTGAGTACCGCCTTGAAAAAGACTAGCACCATACAACACAACTCCTGAACCAAGTACAACTGATGCCACCAAGATAATGACTGTTGTAAGTACTGTACTTAATGCACGGTTTTTGCTTAATTTGGTGGTCATTTTACTAATGTAATATCTCAATAGTTAGTTATGACTGTTACTAGATTTAGATTTTTTTAAAATCTGTTTTTATCAGTCTGGACATAGCCAAAAAACACGATTCACAGTGATGAATTTAGCTACACCTTGCATAGATTTATTGCAGGTTTGATCTACTATTGACTAGTTGCTAAATCTGGGAATTTTAATTTCAGGTCGCGGGAGCAATATGGAAGCTATTTTAAAATCAATTAAACGTAAAAAAATTCCCATAAATCCAGCTGTTGTCATATCAAACAAATCAGATGCTAAAGGTTTGAAGACTGCACAGAGATTAGGCATTAAAACAGAAGTAATTGAAAGTAAAGATTTCAAAGGAAGTAGATTGGAATACGACAAAAAAATAATAACAATACTAGAAAAGTATGGAGTCACACCAAAAAACGGACTGGTGTGTTTAGCAGGATTTATGAGGATAATTAGTCCAGAATTTGTGAAAAAATACAAAAATAGAATTATCAATATTCATCCAGCTTTACTTCCAGCTTTTCCAGGACTTGATGCACAAAAACAGGCAATAGAGTACGGCTCAAAATATTCAGGATGTACAGTACATTTTGTAGATTCAGGTGTTGATACAGGACCAATAATTTTACAATCAATAGTCAAAATAAAAAAAAGTGACACCGAAAAAACATTATCTAAACGTATTTTGGCAAAAGAACACCAAGCATATCCTGAGGCTATTAGATTATTTACAGAAAAGAAAATAAAAATTTCAGGCAGAAAAACAATAATTAGCTAAGAGTCAGGCCCGCCAAAAAAATACAATACAGTTAGTTCTTTGGAATTTCCATGAAAAAAATGCTCCATTTTTTTTTCGACAAAATACATTTTATTTTCAGAAATAGGATAATCCATGTCTTTAATTTTTAAAAACCCATCACCCTTGATAACAAAATATACTTCATCACTGTCATGAGGCTCTTGTGTATCTTTTTCTCCCGGTTCCAATACCAATACACCGGCAGCCAGATTTTCATTATTAATAAAAGTATGAAAATAATTATTGCTCTTTTTTATTTTTTCGATGTATTCGTTTATGTTAAAAACTAATTTCATGTTATTGTGAAGATACCGTGTAAAATTTTGGTTCTGGCAGTTTTTCCATGTATGATGTAGCCATGGAGTGAAGTTTTTCGTGTTCTGGGCTTTGATGCATTTTACTAAATTTTTCAAGATTCTCAAATTCGACTAATACACGATGTTTACCGTCTTTAGTTTCCAAAAGGCGCCTATTTACAAACCCATCAAATTTTGATACGATTTTGTTTGATTCAGAAAACCATTTTTTAAAGTTAGCAACAGAATCAGGTTTTATTTGAATATCAGATATCACTACAAACATGAGATCACCTTCAAATGCTCACATAATTTTGTTTCTCAGATTTTCAAATTCAGATTAATGTGTTTCAAGGATTAAATATCTACAAGCCAGAAATATTCTTAATGACAGGCATCAAAATAGATGGAATAAAGATTGCCCAAGATGTAAAAGACAGAGTCAGAAAAGCTGTCGAAGAATTAAAGAACCAAGGGATTAGCCCGTGTTTGGCAACTGTTCTAGTTGGAGATAATCAAGCATCTGCCACGTATGTTAAAAATAAACACAAAGCATGCGAAGAAGTAGGAATTATCACCAAAGACTTCAAGCTAGCATCAAATATCACACAATCAGAATTAAATAAAATAATTGATGAATTAAATAAGGACAGATCAGTTCATGGAATTTTAGTTCAATTGCCATTACCTAATCAATTAGATGAGTTTACCATAACATCTAGAATTTCTCCACTAAAAGATGTGGATGGTCTTACACCACACAATGCAGGTTTGCTTGCATTGAAAAAAGCGGCGCTTGTTGCTTGCACACCACTTGGCGTAATGGAAATATTTGATTATCATAACATAGAGTTGAAAGGAAAAAACATCGTTTTGATAAATCGAAGTAATTTAGTAGGAAAACCACTATACCATTTACTTTTGGCAAGAGATGCAACAGTAATTACATGTCATTCTAAAACAAAAAACATCAATGAATTATGTCAGCTAGCAGACATCATAATTACAGCAGTTGGGGACAGAAGCAAATTTACATTAACACCAGATATGATAAAAAAAGATGCAATTGTAATTGATGTTGCAATATCAAAAGATAAAGAAAAACTTGTAGGAGATGCAGATTATGATCAAATTATCCAAAAAGCATCTTATGCAACACCTGTTCCAGGAGGAGTTGGCCCCATGACAGTTGCAATGTTATTGAAAAATACAATAACAGCTGCATCATTGAGTAGTCAAATTGAAAGATAATTCTGAGAAAACATCATTACGAAAGTTACTACTTGAGAAAAGAGATGGAACATCTTTTGATTTAATGAAAATTGCAAGCAAATCAATACTAAAAAAGCTAAAAAAAATTGAAACATTTAGAAATGCACAAAAAATAGGTGCGTACTATCCAATAGGTAGTGAAATATTGACACAGGACATCATGCAAGAAGCCCTAAGTGAGGGAAAGGAGATATTTTTGCCCAAAGTGGTAGGAAAAAACATAGAATTTAGAAAAATCGTGAATTTGAGCAATCTAGAAAATGGCAGTTTTGACATAATGGAGCCTCGTAACGAATGTCCTGTGGATAATAATCTGGATGTAATACTTGTTCCGACAGTAGGAATATCTTCAAAAGGAGTAAGATTAGGATACGGCCATGGATTTTATGACAGATTTTTAGCTGAGAATAAAATCAAAACAATATCGTTGACATTTGAAAAACAGATTGTAAGAAATATTCCACAGTCAGAACACGATGTAATTATAAATTGGATTGTTACTGAAGACAGAATAATAGATACATCAAAGATAAGTTAGTCCTTTTTTGCCGATATCTTTTCTATAGTATTTGTGAGGCCAAGAAATTTTTTCTGCAGCAATGTATGCATTTGAAATTGCAGATTCCAAAGTATCACCAAGTGCAGTAACTCCTAAAACTCTTCCACCGTTTGATAAGATTTTTCCATCTTGTTTTTTTGTTCCTGCATGAAAGACCATAGCATTTTTAGGAATTAAATCAAATCCGATAATTTCTTCATTGTGGGGATATGATTCAGGATAACCTTCAGATGCCAAAACAATACAAACTGCGGATTGATTTTTCCAAGTGATTTTGGGCATCATAGAGAGGGTTCCATCTACACTTGCAACAAAATAATCATACAAATCAAAATCCATCCTAATTGTAATTGGCTGACATTCAGGATCACCCATTCGTGCGTTATACTCCAAAACATATGGTTCGTTGTCTCTAATCATCACTCCAGCATAGAGAAATCCTTTGAAGACAATACCCTCATTTTTCAATGATTGTATTGTTTTATTGATGATTTTATTTTGGATTTTTTCAGCAAGTACATCATCAATAACGGGAGTTGGAGAATAGGCACCCATTCCACCTGTGTTAGGGCCTTTATCATCATCAAAAATTCTTTTGTGATCTTGGCTTGATGCCATAGGTATTGCAATCACACCATCACATAATGCAATGTAAGATGCTTCAATTCCATCAATTCTCTCCTCTACAATAATGCGATTACCAGCATCACCAAATGTCTTTTTTACCAATATTGTATTAATTGCAGCAATTGCCTCATCAGCATTATTACAAACAATCACTCCCTTACCAGAAGCTAGACCGTCTGCCTTGACTACAACATTGTAATCAAGTGATTTGACATATTCTTCTGCCTTTTTTGGATTATCAAAGATTTCAAATCTTGCAGTTTGTATGCCATTTCTTTTCATGAAATTTTTTGCCCAAATTTTACTGGATTCTAGTTGTGCTGCTTTTTGGGATGGACCAAAAATTTTGAGACCCATTTGGGTAAATTTATCTACAATTCCTGCAGCTAAAGGAGCCTCAGGACCAACTATCGTAAAGCAGTTATTTTTTTGTGCAAATTCCACTAGTGCATTCAAATCATTAATGTCAATGGGAATATTATTTTCTGTTCCACCATTTCCAGGTGCTGTAAAAACTTTGTCAACTTTGGAGCTTTGAGATAATTTCCAAGACAGGGCATGTTCGCGTCCACCAGAACCGATAACTAAAACATTAACCAATAAAAATTATCTTTCGCTCAATTATATAATGCCACTCCCATATCAAAATCTAAGATGAAACTTTCATCAAAATTCGATGCAAAGGCAATTGAATCTGAGATAAAAGAATACGTCAAATCAATTGATGTTGAAAGATTAATCTTTGAGTCAGACAAGCCTGAGAAAATAATGTTTATCGAAGGTCCACCCACTATGAATGGGGTTCCACACGCCGGGCATCTTAGAGGGCGTGTGATTAAGGATCTATGGTACAGATTCAATACATTACAAGGAAAAAAAATTGTGTTTAATGGAGGATGGGATACACAAGGACTTCCAGTGGAATTACAAGCAGAAAAAGAGCTTGGAGTAACGGGTGGCAAGTCAGAAGTCATAGAAAAAGTTGGCATTGAAAAACTAGTTGCGGAATGCAAACGTATTGTAAAAAAATTCAACGCCAAATGGATTGAAGTAGATAGTTCACTTGGAATGTCATTTAACCATAACAAAGCATATTGGACTTATCGAGATGAATTTATTGAAAGAGAATGGCAAATTCTCAAAAAAGCACATGAAAATAAAATATTAGAAGAAGACTTTACAGTAATTGCATATTGTCCAAGTTGCCAAACATCACTTAGTCATGCCGAAGTCAACCAAGGATATGAAGAAGTAAAAGATCCATCATTATATTATAAGGTTAAACTTGCAGATGAAGATGCATATCTGATTGTTTGGACAACAATGCCATTTACTTTGGTTACAGATGCAATGGTAGGACTGAATCCAGATGAAGATTATGCATATCTCAAAGTAGAAAATGAAACATGGATTGTTGGAAAAACAAGACTAGAAGAATTTTTCAAAGAAGTAAACATCGAAAAATATGAAATAATAAACACTGCAAAAGGCTCAAAATTTGAGGGGAAAAAATACATCCATCCACTTTTGAGTTTAATTCCAGGACTAGATGAATGTTCAAAAGAGAATAATTTTCATGTTGCAGTATCAGAAGAGTTTGTAGAAGTTACAACAGGTAGCGGTCTAGTTCACTTGTCTCCAGCAAATGGTGAAGAAGACATAAAAATTGCAAACAAAAGAAAAGTCAAAGTATTCAGCCCCATTAATGATCAGGTAAAGTTCACCAGTTTAGCTGGAAAGTATGAAGGAATGTTTGTCAGAGATGCAGATAAAATAATTGTCGAAGATCTCAAAGAACGTAATGCACTGGTAAAAATTGGAAAAATCAAGCACAAATATCCATTATGTTGGAGATCTCATCATCCAATTGTGTGGCTTGCACGAAAAGGTTGGTTTTACAAACTAGACAGATTAGGAGACAAGGCAATTAATGCAGCAGAAAGTGTAGAATACTTTTTTGAGCAGCCAAAAAATAGATTTTTAGGAATTATTAAGGAAAGACATCCGTGGTGCATATCTCGGGAAAGAATTTGGGGATGTCCATTGCCAGTTTGGATATGCAATGATTGTAAAAAACAAAATTGGTTCTTTACAAGAAAAGAAATCATAGATTCAGCAGCAAAATTACCAGACGGGCCAAATTTTGAATTACATCGTCCATGGATTGACAACATCACAATAAAATGCAAACAGTGTAGCAGCACAAATACAAAAAGAGAAGAATATGTTTTAGATACATGGCACAATAGCGGTTCAGCCCCATATTCATCATTAACAGATGAAGAATATTCTAAAGAAATACCGGCACCATTTTTCACAGAAGGCATTGATCAAACAAGAGGATGGGCATATACTCTATTGATAGAAAATGTAATCTTAAACAATGGGCCAATTCCACCATTCAAGTCATTTTTGTTCCAAGGTCATGTACTTGATGAAAAGGGAGGTAAGATGAGCAAAAGTTTAGGAAATGTAATAGACGGAGCAGAATTGCTTGAAAAATATCCTGTGGATTTGATCAGATTTTATTTTATCTGGAAAGCAAGCCCAATTGAGCCACTTAGCTTCAGTACTGATGAGTTAATGTCACGCCCGTATCAGGTACTCAATACACTGTTTAATTTACATCTGTATTTTAAACAAAATAGCGAATATGATAATTTTGATGAGACAAAAACAATCTCATGGGCCAAAGAAAATAAATTGCTAACATCGCCAGACATATGGCTTTTATCAAAATTACAAAAATTAATCAAAAAAACAACAGAGCGTAATGAGACGTGTAAATTCCATGAAGCCGCAAAAGCAGTCGATGACTTTATCATAAACAACCTAAGTCAAATATACATTCCAATTACTAGAGGGGAATTATGGGATGAAGAAGAATCAAAAAAGAACAGAAGACTAGCAATCTATGCAATCCTAAAAGAAGTACTCAAAACATTAGATATTTTGATTCATCCACTTTGTCCATTTACTAGTGAATATCTCTATCAAACAGTATTTGATGGCAAGCAGAGTATTTTGTTAGATAAATGGCCACAATACCAAGAAACACTAGTCAATGAAGAAATTGAAGAATCATTTGATATCATGAAAGATGTTGTTTCAATTTCATCTGCTGCAAGAATGAAGGAAAAACTAAAACGCAGATGGCCACTAAATGAAGCATTAATTTGTGTAAGTAAGGGTCAAAAACAAAAACTAGAATCTCTTTCTCCTTTACTAATGTCACAGCTCAATGTAGAAAAATTTACAATTTTTGAAATAGAAAAAGGACAAGGATTAGAACAAATCTTAGAACTAAAACAGCTAGGATTACCTTTCAGATCAGTTGTTGAATTGGAAAGAAAACGAATAGGTCCCAAAGCAAAACAACACATGGGAAAACTTGTCAATGTATTTTCAGAAAGCAACAAAGAAGAGATCATTGCATCACTCCAAAAAGAAGGGCAATACAATTATGAAATTGATGGTGAAAGAATTTCATTAAACACAGAAGACTTTATAGTAGATTTTGATGCAAGTGAAGAATTTGCAGTATCAAAACGAGACAACTACATTGTATTTGTATCTACTTCAAGAAACAAAGAGATGATGGCAAGAGGTTTGATAAAAGATATTGCCAGAAGACTACAAACACTAAGAAAAGAAAGAGGATACAATCCAACAGACATTCTCAGTGTTGCATCAGTACTTGATTTAGACGATGAATCATTAGAAATGATAAAAGAAAAATCAGAAGAATTGGCATTTTTAGTTAGAGTAAAACAGGTAAATTTTACAGAATCATGCAAAGAATACAAGGATGATGACATTGACGGTCAGAAAATAAGAATTTCAGTAGAATAAACACCCATCATATTGTCAGATAAGGGTACTCTGTAAATTGAATTTACAAAAATCATCTTTTATAAAATGTAATATTTTTATTAGAACAAATAATTCAAACAGACATGACTGAATCAAAAATACCAACTGTTGTTGGAATAAATGTTTTAAAACAAAATGGTTTGGATGTAGAGGAATTAAAAAAACTATTGATTCAGAACGCTTCAGTAGAATTTACTGCCTACTACTATTTCACCAATTTGAGAGCACATTGTACAGGTTTGGAAGGAGAAGGGCTCAAAGGAATTATCGAGGACGCTAGGCTAGAAGATCTTAGCCACTTTGAGGCATGTCTTGAGAGAATATACCAATTAGGAGGCACTCTTCCAAATGATGCAGTAGAATTCATCAAAATGTCAGGATGTGAGTTCTTACAGCTTCCAGCAAATCCAACAGATCACAAGGCAATACTAGAAAAATGTCTCAAAGCCGAACAAGGTGCAATTGTCAACTGGGACAAAGTCTGCAAGATGACTTTTGGAAAAGACCCCACAACATATGATATTGCAAAAGATATTTTGGCAGAAGAGATCGAACATGAGTCGTGGTTCCTAGAATTAATCTATGGAAGACCATCAGGACACATGAGAAGAAAATACTCTGGAGAAAGACCGCATACCAGAAAACATTCTAGAGCACTTGATATGGCATAAAGCCAGATCACATTCTTTTCTTTTAATTAAAAATGAACCAACTAGCTAGCTTTTAGCTAATCAGGCATAATAAATAGAAAAAACGTGTAATGATTGTATGGTAAAACAGATTAGTCTTGATGCTTGGCAAATTCAGCATCTAACAGATCTGTTAAAAAAGGGCTCAGATATTGTTGCAAAGACCAACAAACCAATTGTACTGTATAGACAAACATTAGAAGAAGAAGAAGAATCCTACGAAGAAATTGTATGTACACTTGTCAAAGATTATGTGATTGAACAATTAGTTACATCGGGCGGAGTACTAGTTCCAAGTTTTCATCAACAATTTGTTTTTACAATTGCAGAGTTTCCGCAAGAGTTGCTAAGAAAAAGCCGGGATCGATTTTTGCAAGTAATTGATTTTCTTGAAGAGCAGATAAATTAACATCATAATTAATAAAGATCGTAAAATTGATGGCTTTTGCATGCGTTTACTAGAGTTTCAGGCAAAAGAATTATTCAGAGAATATGGAATAAATCTGCTCCCAAGCAAGGCATCAACTACTATTGAAGAAGGGAGAAAACATGCAAAAGAATTGGGATATCCATTTGTGATTAAAATTCAGGTTCCAGTAGGAGGCAGAGGAAAAGCTGGAGGCATTCAAAAATGTCAAAATGACGATGAATTTGAGCTAAAGTATCCTCAAGTGTCAGAGTTGACAATCAAAGGAGAAAAGGCACGAGCAATTTTGCTGGAAAAGATGGCTGATATCAAAAAAGAGTTGTATCTGGCATTGTTTTTGAATCGTTCAAAAAGATGCTACACAGTTATTGCATCACCGGAGGGAGGAGTTGAAATTGAATCAGTTAAAAATCAAATTATTAAAGAAGTTGGTCTTGGAAATGTTTCAGAACAAGTGGCAAGAGAGGTTGCAAAAGAGATGAAACTGGAGGGAAGAGCAGTAGATGACTTTGTAGATATTTTACAAAAGCTAGCAAGACTCACAGTTGAAAAAGAAGCTGAACTAGCAGAAATAAACCCACTTGCAATTATGCAGGATGGTTCTGTGATGGCATTGGATGGAAAATTTGTAACGGATGACAATAGTAATTTTAGACACGATGAATTACAAAAATATCAAGAAAAAACAGAGATTGAAGAAAGAGCAGAAAAAAGTGGATTTTCACTAGTAGAATTAGACGGAAATATTGCAGTCGTGGGAAATGGTGCAGGACTGGTAATGTCCACACTGGACATGTTATCAGATAACGGTGGCAAGCCAGCATGTTTCTTAGATGTCGGAGGTGGAGCAACAACTGAATCAGTTTACGAGGCACTTACTTTGATTAGCAAAATGAACAGAGTCAAAGGAATTTTGGTTAACCTGTATGGAGGAATTGTAAAAACAACTGTAGTTGCAGAAGCATTTCTAAAAGCATATGACGATAAGCTGATCAATCTTCCAGTATTTGCAAGACTAAAAGGCACCGAATCTGAAAAAGCAAAAGAGATGCTAAAAGATTCTAGAACCAAAATTTATGATTCAGTAGAAGAGGCAATTAATGCATCAGTCATGGGGATTAAAAAATGACAGATATTTTCAAACTATTAAGAGGAACCCCAGAAGAGTCAGACTACAAGAAAAAAGGCGTGATTGTTCAGGGAATCACAGGAGCGTATGGATCAGTGCATGCAAGAAATATGATGGCATATGGGACAAATATCATTGCAGGTGTTACTCCAGGAAAAGGAGGTCAGAAATTTGAAGGCAGGGTTCCAATTTACAATACAGTTAAAGAAGCAGTAGATGCAAGTGGTGCAAAAATTTCAATTATTTTTGTGCCAGCAAAATTCTTTTTGGGAGCTGCAAAAGAAGCGCTAGAAGCAGGAATTAAACTACTAGTAGCAATACCAGAACATGTTCCAATCAGAGATACGATGGAAGTTTTGGATTTAGCAAACAAAAAAGGTGCAATAATCATTGGACCAAATACTCCAGGAATAATGATTCCAGAATTAATAAAAATAGGAATTATGCCACCTACTCCATTTAAGGCAGGAAATATCGCAGTGTTATCAAAAAGTGGTACATTACTTTATGAGATTGCTGATGCACTAACAAATTCAGGATTTGGACAGTCCATAACAATAGGAATTGGAGGAGACCCAATTAACGGTACACGGATGATTGATGCATTTGATATGATCAAAGACATTCCAGACTTGGAAGGATTGGTAATAGTAGGAGAAATCGGTGGAGATTCAGAAGAAATTTTGGCTCAACGTATCATAGATATCGGATTCAAAAAACCAACTGTTGCATACATTGCAGGAAGATCAGCACCAAAAGAAAAGAGAATGGGTCATGCAGGAGCTATAGTAATGGGAACGTATGGTTCTGCAGAATCCAAGGTATCGATGTTTAACAAGGCAAACATACCAGTAGCAAAGAGACCTTACCAAGTACCAGTATTACTAGCAGGAAAAATGCAACAATCCGATTAGAATAAAAGAGAGAGATTAAGGAGAAAATTAATGCCTATTACTGATCCGGAGAAAAAACGCATTGCACAAACTGCTCGTCTAGTTATGAGAATATGCTTTAACTGTGGATGCAGAAACGACATCAATGCAACCAGATGCAGAAAATGCAGAAACCCATACTTGAGGCTAAAGAACAGAAACCTCGGCGTTAAAAAGTAGAATTAGAAATTCATCAATCTTTGTCTATACTCAACAATTGCAGATTTTATTTTTGGTTGATATTTAGAGATAAATATTCTTACAGCACTTTCATTTTCTAATTCCTCAAGACTCAGTTGCAAGTCATCAGGTAATTGGTCATTCATTTGATAAAGCACTTTGGCGGCTTCAATGTATTGACCCAAATTTGCTGCATAATCAAATGCCAATTGCATTTTTTGAGTTAATGCATCAAATTCATGTAAAGACACATTTGATTTTTTGATTTTTAGTAGAAAAGGCCAAGGTTATCATGATATAAAATGAAAACCTAAAGACAAAAAAGATGCTTGTTTTGTAACTTTGTTGGACCGGTTGTCTAGTGGTTAGGATGACGCACTCACACTGCGTAAGGAAATATTCCCGCAAAGGTCGTGGGTTCAAATCCCATCCGGTCCACATATCAACATCTAACTAAAATTTATAAAAAATGTCAAATTCATATACAGATTGTATCGTTTTTAGATCTATAATATGAGTAAAAATTTTTGGCATGACATAGAAACAGGTGCAGATATTCCGGAGATAATCAATGTAATAGTAGAAATTCCAAAGGGATCAATGAACAAATACGAATATGACAAAAAACACAACATGATAAAGCTAGACAGAGTATTGTTTTCACCATTTCATTATCCAGGAGACTATGGTCTTATTCCTCAGACACTATCCGATGATGGTGATCCACTTGATGCACTAGTACTTGTAACAAATGCCACATATCCAGGAATACTAATTGAGGCAAGACCAATTGGGTTACTGCAAATGAAAGACGATGGAAAATCAGATGACAAAATTATTTGTGTTTCAACAAATGACCCTAGATATCTTCACACGGTAGACATTACAAATATTGAAGATCACTACCGCTCAGAGATTGCTCATTTTTTCCAAGTTTACAAAGATTTGGAAGGAAAAAAAGTGGAGATTTTAGGATGGAAAGGATCCAAAGAAGCAAAAGGAATCATAGTAGAAGCTGTCAAGAGATACAAAGACACTTTAAAAAAATACTAGAATTTGAGTATTTAATTAAACTAATGATGCATTTTTTAATAGTTACAAAATAAGACAGTCATATGTCAGAGTATAAACTTGACAAATGGGATCTATCAGAGCTAGCAAAAGATCCAAAGAGTCCTACATTTCAAAAACAAATTAGAGATTTAGAAGCGCTGGCTAAAAAATTTGAAAAAATAAAAACAAATCTAGATCCTAAAATGTCATCAAAAAAATTTAGTGATATTTTACATGACGTTGAAAAAATTTCTGAAAAAATGAGTAAAATTGGTGGATATGCTTCATTATCATATTCTGCAGACACACAGTCAGATGAGGCAACATCTCTTATGACAAGAATGTCAAAGCTTGGATCAGAGATTTCTAATAAAATTTTATTTTTTGATTTGTGGTGGAAAACTCAAATAGATGACAAAAATGCAAAAAGACTGATTAAAGATTCAGGAGAACTTGCAGAGTATCTGAGTCACAAGAGACTATTTGCTAAATATGCACTTTCAGAGCCGGAAGAAAAAATTATCAACACTTTGGATGTTACAGGAATTTCTGCCCTAGTAAAACTATACGACAAGATGACTAGTGCATATGAGTACAAAATGAATGTGGGCGGTAAAACAAAAAAGATGACGCGTGAAGAAATTACAAATTACATAAGGAGTGCAAATCCAAAAATTAGAGAAACAGCATACAAGACAATCCTAACAAAATACACAGAAAACAAAGGGGTGATAGGAGAGATTTATCAAAACATTGTTTTGAATTGGAAAGATGAAGGAATTGAAATTAGAGGTTACAAATCTCCGATTTCAATGAGAAATATTGGAAATAATGTAGATGATAAAACTATAGAATCACTTCTTACAGTGTGTAAGAGAAATTCCCCAGTGTTTCAAAAATTCTTTATACAAAAAGCAAAAATGCTAAAAATGAAAAAATTACGCAGGTATGATCTATATTCTCCAGCAGCCGCCAACATAAAAGAAAAAAATTACCAATACGACAAATCAGTCAAGCTTGTTTTTGAATCACTGAGAAGATTTAGTCCAAAATTAGAAGAGTTTGCCAAAAAAGTATTCAATGAAAAACATGTTGATTCATCTATAAGAGTTGGAAAAAGAGATGGTGCATTTTGTAGTACATTAACCCCAAAGATCACGCCATATGTTCTAGTCAACTTTACAGGAAAAACAAGAGATGTTTTCACGTTGGCTCATGAATTAGGCCATGCCGTACATAGTCAAACAGCACAAGATAGATCAATTCTGGTTCAGGATGCACCATTGCCATTAGCTGAGACAGCATCTACTTTTTCAGAGTTGTTGTTGTATGATAATTTATCAGACAAAATAACAGATGATGAGAAAAAAATTATGCTTTCAGAAAAAATTGATGACCTATATGCAACAATTATGCGCCAATCATTTTTTACTATTTTTGAAGTAGCAGCACATGAACAAATTGGAAAAGGAACAACCATTGATGAAATTTCAAAGACATATCTTCAAAATCTCAAAGAACAGTTTGGCAATTCTGTTGCTATTTCAGAAGATTTTTCAATAGAATGGAGCTGTATTCCTCATTTTTACCATACACCATTTTACTGCTATGCATATTCATTTGGGAATTTACTGGCGTTATCATTGTTTCAACGATATAAAAAAGAAGGAACTGATTTTGTTTCTTCATACATCAACATTCTTGCTGCAGGTGGATCTAAAAAACCAGAAAAATTACTAGTAGAATACGGTTTTGATATAAGTTCCCAAAAGTTTTGGCAGGAGGGATTTGACTACGTTGAGAGCCAAGTGAGGGCTCTTTCAGCATTAACCTAGAATTTTTAAAACATGGTAAAATATACGTGAAATTCATTATAAATTATTTGCAATAATCAAAATGTAGCATATAATTAATTTTTATCAGCATTTTTTGTAGTTTTACAACCTAAATCTATGATTCTACCAATATTATGAGCACAATTCCATATTTGATAATTTACGTTTTATTTTATAATTATTAGTTGTTCCATGAAACATCATATGCGATAATTCTGTTTTGTTTTGGTTTTGCCTCTTGTTCCATTCCCCATTCATTAGGAGTATGACCTGAATTAAGCTCAGAAATTTCGCCCCATTTGAATTTGAGTATTTTAGCTGTTTCCATGAATATTGATAGTAAGTTTTACTCTTAAGCAGTAGGATTGCACTGCAATGCAAGTTTAAGGATTAATTTTCACATGTAGATGATGATTAGATACTCAAATCAAAAAATAATGATAATCAATTGTAAGGACTGTGCTGTTTGTATACTTTGATTACTGATTCATGATACATTTTTCTCATATCTTCATTTGTGGATATGGCAAGCTGATTTACAAGATCAGTAGAAGTAATAATTCCTATCACTTTATCATCTTCTATAACTGGTAATTTTCGAATGCCTCTAGTATACATTAGATCAGCAACCATCCATACTGATTCATCTGGACCGATTGCAATTAGCGGAGTGGACATGATCTGTTTTACTGGAGTTGTAATCTGATAAGCATGAGCCACAATCTTTACTGCAAAATCCCTATCAGTGATTATTCCCACAGGTATTTTATTACGCTGAATGACAATTCTTGCAATTCTATTATGAATTAACAAACTTTCTACATACAATAATGAATCTCCAGGCATAGCCGTAATTACATTTCTAGTCATGATCTTTGAAATTTTTAGAGGAGATATTGCGTGTGTCAAAAAAATAGATGCAAGATCAGTTTTTGTGACTAACCCCTCCAAAATACCGTTGTTGCCTAAAACAATTATAGAACTAATGTGATTTTTTTTCATTAATTTAGCACAATTATAAATTGAATCAGTTTTCTTTACTGTGAGTAAGTTTTTAGACATAAAACCAGAAATTTTGATAGATTTTATTGGTTTGTCTCCAAGTGCATAGATTGTTTTTGCAATGTCTTTTTCTGTAATTATTCCAACTGGGTGTTTTTTTGAATCTGTTACTACAAGTCGTTTTAAATTATGCCCAAGTAAAACTTGCCTAGCATCTAATAGGCTGGCATTTGGGCTAATGGTGATAGTTCTTTTAATTATTTTATTAAGATCTGTATTTTTTAACAACATCAATCCCAATTTGATTTTACTGGTTAAATACATCGACTCAAATATCATCCATGAAAATCAATTGTGAAAATCTAGATGTTCTATTAATTTAAGATTGGGGAGATTTTACAATAGAGTGATGATTACTGATACAATTCATGCCCATATGAGAAATATTCAATCTACTAAAATAAAATCTCTAATTTCAAAAGCAACCACTATAGAACCAACAGACACACTTTCAGATGTAATTAGTAAAATTACTAAAAATAATTCTTATGACGTTTTTTATCTTAAAGACAAAAGTGTGCTTTCGACAAACATTCGGGCACTACTAAATGCCAAAAACATCAATAACATGAAAGTGGAGCCATTTCTTTACCCCATCCCACATGTAACACAAAATGATTCTGTTCAAAAAGTAGCAAACATAATCACTCATTATAGAATAAGAGAAGTACCTGTAATAGACAAGAACAAAATAATTGGTGTGGTAACAGCCAAGCAAATTATCAAACTACTTTCATCAAAGGACAACAAATGGATTAAAGCTAATAGAATTTACACTCAAAATCCAATCACAGTGCCTTCTGATGAATCTATTAGTAATGCAAGACGAATTATGACTACTAAACGAATTGATCATCTACCTGTATTGAATCAAGGTAAAATTAAACAGGTTCTTACGTCATATCATATACTGCAATCAATTATGCCATCAGAAAAACAAGGACGAACATCCATGGTTCCAAGAACTGAACATGCATTAGAACTTAAAATTGGTACTACAGGAAGTAATAGAATTCCTCAATGCTTGGCTAATGATGACTTAAACAAAGTTATTAATTCAATGCTTAAAGCAGACACCACATGTTGTTTAGTTAATCTACATGATACTCTTCAAGGTATTATCACTTTTAGAGATATACTCGGTTTACTTGCATTCAAATTAGAAACTCCAATTCCATTATACATTGTTGGCATGCCTGAAGATCAACAAAATGTAAATTTGATTAGTTCAAAATTTGAAAGAACTCTCAAAAGATTACAACAAGTATATTCAGAAATACATGAAGCTCGAGTTTCAATAAAACAACAAAGAACTGGAAATAAAAAAGAGGGAAAATACGAAGTATCTATTATGATTATTACTCCTCATCACGCTCCTCTTGTTTACCATTCCATTGGGTTTGACTTGAGTGAAGTTTTAGAAGATCTAAGTGAAAAACTGTTAAGAACTTTATCTAAACGGGCAAAAAATAGATCAAAAGATAGTATTCGAAAAATTAGAAACTAAATTGCAACTCTCATTTAGTCTAGATAAAAAATTAATATTTTTAGTAATTACAGTATCTGTAATTGTGCTTTTAATTACAGCCTACTTGAGTTTTAACTATGCTGAACAAATTCTAATTGAAAGAGCTAATGATCTTCTACTTGGTGAATCGACAGTACGTGGCAATGCTATTAGACTTCTTTTTGAATCACGAATTGGGCAAAATCAAATTTTAGCAAATGATCCAATGATAGAAATCCTAGTCAACGAATTAAACCAAACACCGGAAAATGAATTTGAAAAAGTAAGCACAGGTAAACGGAAGGAGTTTCTTACTCAAATTCAAGCATTTCAAATGCTAGTTGGATTTTCAATTGGCGTAGAAGATATAAAAATTATAGGAATAAATGGCAAAGTGTACTTTTCACTTGGCAAACTATCTGCTAGTAATTTCCTTGATGACCCATTATTTCAAAAAGGATTGAAAAAATCAATCATTGATTTTGAACCAAACAATGTTGGCAAAAAAATGATTACGATTTCTCCAATCTTTGCTTCAGATAGTAAGAAAGATGATAACCCAATAGGAGTAGTTATCTCAAAAATGAGAACTGAATCATTAGATAGTATCTTAGTTGATAAAAGTGGTTTAGGGGAAACGGGGGAAGTTTACATCGTAAATAATGGTTTTTTGATGCTATCTGAATCTAGGTTCATAGGCAATACTATCTTTAAACAAAAAGTTGACACAATTCCTGTTCAAAAATGTTTTAGAGAAGGAGAAGAATTTACAGGGGTTTATCTCGATTATAGGAGAAACAATGTCTATGGTTCTTCATACTGTGCTAATGATTTGGGATTTATTTTACTTGCCGAAATTAATGAAACAGAAACAATTCAACCAATTTTAGTACTTCAAAATAGAATTTTTCAAACAGGTCTAATAATTACTGTCGTAATGACCATTCCAGCATTTATCCTTTCGAAATCTCTGTCACGACCATTAATAAAATTAAAAAATGCCGCAAATCAAGTTGCAAGTGGAGATTTTCATATTAGAACCAACATTACAACAAGAGATGAAATCGGTGAGCTATCTCATGCATTTGATTCCATGACTGAAAAGCTTCAAAAATCATTAATTGAAATTAAAGTAAAAGAAGAGGTCATAAAACAACAAGAAGATATTTTACTACAATTTTCAGATTATAGTGAAAAATACTGTGTATGTATGGTAGATATTATGAATTCAACAAAAATCACTGCCAAATTATCTGAATCAGAAACCAGTGAATTTTATAAAATTTTTCTTAATTCTACCGCTGAAATTGTAAAAAATTTTGGTGGCATAGTAGTAAAAAATATTGGAGATGCGTTATTATTTTATTTTCCAATCATAGCATCAGAAGAAGAACATACATTAAAGAAATGTCTGGATTGTTGTTTAACTTTATGTGAATCCCATGATGATCTAACAACAAAATTAGAAAAACAAAAACTGCCCATTTTTGATTACAGGATTAGTTCTACTTACGGAATGGTTAGAATAGCAAAAGCATCAACATCATCTATTAATGATATTTTTGGGAATACTGTAAATCGTTGTGCTAAGATAAACAGAACTGCCCCTGCCAATAGATTGATTATTGATGAAGAATTCTACGATAATGCTAAAATATTTGGTGATTATATGTTTAAAAAAATAGATAGTGAGGCTGTATCTCCAGAATCTAGGTATTCGGGATATCTTGTTTCCAGAAAGAAAATACTTGACGATATTAAAAATTAAACATGAAACTACATTTTTATGATTTTATTTATGGTTCTATCGATGGTACAGTTACAACTTTTGCAATTGTTGCAGGAGTTATTGGTGCTTCATTATCTCCAGGAATTATTTTGATTTTGGGTTTTGGTAACTTGTTTGCAGATGGATTTGCAATGGCGGCGGCAAATTATCATGCATCAAAGACTAAACATCAATTCATTGAAATGAAAAGAAAACAAGAAGAGTTAGAAATTGATAGTATGGCAGAACAGGAAAAAGATGAGATCAGAGAAATTTACAAAAAGAAAGGATTCAAAGATGAGTTATTAGAAGAAATAGTCAGAATAATTACATCAAGACCAAAAGTTTGGGTAGATACAATGATGAAAGAAAAATTGGGATTAATTGAAGACGGAAAAAAACCATTAGATAGTTCAGTAAGTACTTTTGTTGGATTTAATTTGATTGGAGTAATTCCATTAATTCCATTTATCATTTTCATTTTGATAGGAATTGATGTAACTTCAGAGGCTTTTGTTTATTCGATAATATCTACAATGGCTTCGTTTTTTCTTGTAGGTATAATTAAAGGCAAAATTGTTAAAAAATCAAAAATAAAATCCGGATTTTACACATTAATTATTGGTGGAATTGCAGCCTTAGTTGCATATTTTGTAGGGTATGGATTGAACTTTTTAGTTCAATAATTTGGTGCCTATTTAAAGTGATTTTATATGATCTCGTATAGTTTGGGCCGATATTTTTAATAAATTACTCTCAGATTCGTTTAACTTTATTTCTATAATTTCTTTAACTCCATCTTTGTTTATTTTTACAGGAATTCCCATGGATATGTCTTTTTCACCATATTCACCGTTTAATACAATTGATGCAGGTATGATTAGTTCATCCTTTTTGATTATTGATCTAATAACATCAAAAGTATTCTTGGCGATACCAAATTGTGACCTACTGTCTAAAATTCTTAGAGATTTCCAATAATTCTGAATTTCTGTTGAAATTGTTTGTTTTTCTGCATCATTAATTATTTCAAGTACATTTTTTTCATTAATTTTTACTCTGGAAAATACTGGTACCATAGAATCTCCATGTTCTCCTATGACTAGTACATCAGTAATTTGTGATTGTTTAATTTTAAATTTTTCTGAAAGTAGATATCTAAATCTACTAGAGTCCAAACTTGATGCAATTCCTATTACTTTATTTCTTGAAAATTGAGTTTCTTTCTGAAAAATAAATGTAAGAACATCTAAAGGATTAGAAACTATTAACACAATTGCAAAAGAACAGTATTTTTTTATTTGATTTGCAATTTCTTTGATCATCTTAACTTGAGCATCCATCATTTCAGTTCTACTTTTTAGATATACTCCTGTACTAGCTGTAATTACAACAATATTTGAACCAATTATTTTAGAAAAATCATCAGTGCCATGAATTGAAATATTTGAGTTTTCAGGTATGGCATTGGATATATCTAAAGCCTTACCAATTGCTTTATTCTTTGTACGATTCACTAATAGAACATCATCTAATGAATTAGAGATACAAAGAAAAGCAATAGCTGAACCAACTTTACCACTACCTATTATGGAGATCAGTTTGATACCATCTCTTCTATTTTGTAATTAAGATAGGACAAATCGTTTGAAACAATAAAAATGTCTAATTTAAATCCCATATGATATTTCTAGAGTTGAATCTATGCCTATAATTAGTGCAGTGCATTGCAATGCGGTCTTACTTGTTATATCAAAAGGTGATATAGTTACCCTATGCAAGCATTAATTTCAGGAAGAAAAATAGAAGATGATTCAAGAAAAGACGCCATTCTTGAAGTTGTATCAGATAAATATTGTAGAATGATTTTAGAAAATACGATGGAAAAACCAAAATCTGCAATAGAGATAAGTGCTGAAACCAAAATTCCAATAAGTACGGTTTATAGAAGACTACAAACTTTACATGATAACAAACTACTAGGAATTTCGGGGTCCATTAGTGCTGACGGTAAGAAATACTTTCTATACAAGAGTAGAATTAAGGCCATATCTACGTCATTTAATGGAGGCAATATAGAAATTGAAGTTGTTCCCAATACTTGCTAAGTATTAGCTTTTCATTTTGTTGAAATCATGTCTGATAATCAAAGTTCTATTTTAAATCAAAAAATGAGAGAAATACAGAATATGGAACAAAGATATTCGTCTCCTGTTATTACAATTCGACCAGAATCATCAATTTTTGAAGCATTGTTACAAATGCAAACAAATTTTGTTAAACACATAGTAATTGCTGTCAAAAACATACCTGTTGGAATTGTTACTGAAAGAGATATCAATAGATTTCTTGGTGAAGATAAAACTGTGCATGCAATAGATGAAATTCCAATTAAACATGTAATGCAAAAAAATATAATTACAATAACTGATGATACAGAAGATCATTTTGATCAATGTGCTACAAGAATGGAAACTTTCAAAATTGGTTCAGTTGTAATTGTCAATGATAATGGTGAATTGTTAGGTATTATTTCAAGAACCGATTTAACAAAATCTTATGCTAGTGTATTTGGTGGAAATTACTTGGTGAAAAATTTTATGAATAAGAAAGTAGTAACTTGTAGAAGATCTGATTCTCTCAAGTTTGCATTAAGTTTAATGAATAAAAATCAAGTTTCAAGGTTGATTGTAACTGATGAAAATGGGTATCCTATTGGTCTTATCAGTACAAATACCTTGTTAAGACATAATGATTATTTTACTAAAGGTAAAACACGATCTAGAGATTATTTACTTCCAATAAATGGAGAAAAACTTACAGTAAATGATTTACTAACTGATGACCTTTTAACAATAAATGAAGAAGAAGATATGGCAGTAGCAGCAAGTATAATGATAAAAAGTAATGTTGGTGGGATTCCAGTAGTTGATTCAAATCATAATTTAATCGGAATTGTGAGTAAAACTGATGTTGTAAGAGCTTTTTCTATTGTAGGGCATCATAAAGAATTAAGGTCAAAGTACAAAGAATTGTATTAAATTAAGATGTAAAGATTGAACCGTTTAATACTAATTCATAATTTAAAAAAATTTCAAATTTAATATAATCTCATATATACTCAATACTGAAATTAAATTCAGTGAAATCTACTTCAACTAATAGACAACCTCATCCTACAAAAAAAGAAACAACACGCAGTATTACTTATCGACTGCCATCTAAAATTGTAGAAGAGTTAGAAACAGATGCAATGAACAAAAATATATCACAAAATGTGTTGGTAAAACAAATTCTTGAAAGATATGTAACCTGGGATCGTTTTAGTAATAAAATAGGTATGATTCCAATTCCTAAAGGAATTTTGGATTCTCTTGGTACTGAAATGAATGGAGAAGACATCAATGAAATTATTAAAATGATTTTACCTTTTATAAAAGATACAGTTCTTTTTATGAAAGGAAAATATGATTTGAAACGATGTATTGAAACATTAGAAGATTATATGCGAGCATCTGGAATGAAATCAGATCATAGAATTGAAGGAGAATTACACCATTTTATCATCCAACATGAATTAGGTATGAATTGGTCATTTTTCACTGAACAGTTATTAAAAGAAATTTTTAATCAATTTATGCCAAACAAAAATATCAAATTCCAAACAACCAAAAATACGGTAATCGCAACAATAGCATTGGGTTCAGATTTTAGTGAACATGATTACTAATTTACAACCTTCTTTAATCAGTTGATATAATAAATTCGTAGTAAACCATGACTTTTCATAATAGACTTGATTATGCGGGGATTTTTACATAATATCAAAACACAGACTAAAAAAACTCGAAGATTTTTGGTCTTGGAATAACTGTAGTTCCTTTACTAATAGCAGTCATCAAAGGTAAATGATAAGAAAATACTACACAAACATACCAATAGAAGATTATCTAATGTTTTAGGATGGATTACTGTTGCAATAATTGGATTTTCTATTATTATCATGATCTTCACATGGATATGAAATGTAACATTGGACATAAATTCAATTACATAGTATAACTAAGTTTTATACTATAATTTTGCCTGCTATGAATAAAAATAACAACGCCGTAAACAAACACAAAGAAAAATTTCATCATTAATGAATTACTTTTTAAATAACTGTGTAGAATCAATGTCTGATCCTACACACATATCGCTAAACTCTTCAGGATTCAGTGAATAGCATACTTTTGGCTCAAACTGTGTGACTTGAACTTCTTTTTTCTTACTAAGTTTTTTTATTTTCCACGATGAATTTTTTTCTAATATTTTTTTAATAATAGATTCTTGGATTTTGGATTTTGTGGGTTCATCGGTTATAAAACTTCCAGTTCCTCTAAACTGAAATCCTTTCAAATCCTCTTTGTTAAAAACCGAAATGGTGACCCAAGGATTTGTTTGAATATTCTTGTAAGATTTGTGTTTGAAAAAATCTAGCCAATATATCACATTTTCATCAACTCTAAAGAAAATTCTAGGAGATATATTTACTAAATTATTTACTCCTACAGTTCCTACTGCAAAAATTCCCTGTTTCTCAATGAATTCTTTGATCTCGTTTGGAATTTTTACCATATATCATAAATCAACGTAATCTTTTGTAGATTTCCTGAAATTCTTTGGAAATGTTGTATGCGATATTTTCTATGTGGGTTATTTCCGTTACTGATTTTTTATTTTTAGATATCACTCTCATCATTGTCATACATTTATGAATTTGATTATGCTCCGGTTCTTTATTATCCGTCCACGTTTTAAAACAATCTTCAAAATCCAAACAAAACTTGAGAATTATAATTTCCCAATCACTTGTGGTGGGGGATATTTTTAAGGAATTAGATAATTCCTTGAATTCATTTTTTCGATCTCGGAGTAAAAGATCCAATGCAGGTCTTGCTTGTTCTTCTTCAAATCCAGTGATTAGTTTGATTCGATTCATAATAAAAGGAACAACCCAACAATTAAAAGATAAGATGATAATTCTCACAACTGATAGTCAAACTCTCAAATAAATCATTTACAAAAATATTCATTCACAGTCAATAATATCGATATGATTCATGCATACCATTCAAGAGTACCGTATATTTTCACATGAAAAATCACTATCAAACACTTTATCGAACATATTTTGTTCGCTTATACGCATAAATTATTCTATATCTTGTATTTTAAAATTTTATAATAATATGGGGCTGGCAGTCCAACGCATGGACTGCCAGCTTGTTCCCCGAACGGTTTGAATTCGATGTCAATTTCAAGTTTAGAATTATCTGATTTAAATGTTTGAAATTATCCCCAGTCGAGTTTTTTTGATTTGATTTTTCTTGCAGAGCCAGCCAAAACTCCAATCGTGATTCCAAGATGGTAAAGAAAATACAAAAAAACCTCAAAAGTACTAGGAGTTAAATCAGTAAATCTACTAAGACCAGTCAATAGCAAGATAAGCAAACTAAAAAAGAAAACAAAGATTTTGACAACACCATGAATATGAGTAAATTTCAGCAATACAAAGGTCATAACGGTTATAGAAATTGCAAGTACTGCAAAAAATCCGGCATTCATTCCAAATACAAGAAAAAGTAATGACACCAATTCTCCAGAGCTGTTAGCTTGAAAGACATTAGAGAGGACAATTTTGTCAGGAGATGCAAAACGAGGTACGCTTAAAATTGCATTTACAAGAAACAAGAAAAATAAAGATATTGAAACTGTTTTTACATGATTCTGTAGACGTGGAAATCGTAAAAGTATTGCTCTGCCCAAAACAATGCCTTGGAAAATCCCAATTACAAATGCACTTAAAATTGCAATTACTGAAAAAATAGGATCTTGAAAGACTTCAACTAAAAATGAGATTAATGCCATAGTTAGAAAATTATCCCAGTTACAATATTAGTTACAAGATACATGGTTTTGGTAAAATGAGCAAAATAATTTCATCAAAGACAAAGAACTAAAAAATATATGAATAAATCAAGAGTAAATTTAATAATTTCATATTTGGAAGGGCACCTATGCAAAAGATCGTAGTTTTGTTGGGATTAATTGGAGTACTGATTTTTACAACAAATTATGCATATTCGCAAGAAATGAGTCTTGCCACATTTCAAGAGACAGCACAAGTAATAATTGATAAAAGCATATCTCAAAACGTCACAGCGTCAATTGCCCTACAAAGTACAAGTATACAAGAAATAAAAATCCCTGCCGAATTGGAACAAAAAATTAGAGAAAACGATAGGATAACAGCCATAGTTTTGACAAACCAAAATCAATGTATTTTGGGCGTATATGATGAATCATGTATAATCATAAATGTTGCAAGAGACCCAGCAGACGAGGATTTTTTAGCAATTCAAAACTCAACAAAAAAGATTGCAGAATTATTCATTGATGAGGTAAATCAAACATTCGATACGAATGCAAAATTTCATTCCATATTTATCCAAAGTAATGATGAGCTTGGCAGAGCCCTCGAAACATCAGGAACAATTTCAGGTAAGGGTACAATATCTGCAGTGTATACAATGCCTATGGAAGATACAGAGTCCATGTATGAAAAAATCTCAGCATTGTTACTCCCAAAAGTCATCAGAGAGTCTGGAGGATTTTACGACATAGCAAAGAATCTATCCAAAGAAGAAAAATCAAAGATGACATTTTCAATCATACCATTGGAAAATAAATCATTGTTACAATTAAAATTATCAATAGATTATCCAAATATGGCATCATCAGTTAAAGAAATTAATCCATTAGAGTTTTTGAAAGCAGAAGAATTGAAAAGATCAAATTATTTTTCAACAGGATTTTATCCATTAAATTCAATATTACAAGTTGTAATACTATCTTCAGAATCCACTAATGTATCAGATGTAAGAGGAAACATAATTCCGACTCAAATAACAGACGGTGAAAAAATCCCAAAAGAAATTACAAAAGAGGGATGGATTTTTGATCCAGAGCAAGGAAAAAAAATTCAAGGAAAATATATTTTTGGTGAAAGAACGTCAATTAATAAAGATGAATTAGTTTTTTCATTAGGCGGTAGTGAGTTAATAGCACCAAAAAATATTGCAACATCGTTTGATGAATCAACTATTATTGTGATAATTATTACAATTGTAGCAATTGCAGCAGCAGTATTTTATCTCAAAGGATATAAAAAATAAAACTATACAAGTAAAACAGCAGCCGCAAAGACAGTAGTCCACCTACCATCCTTATCACCTTTTGCGGATTGAGTAACATTTTGTGTTTTGTATATCTGACCAGAGATTGTCCATTGTTGTCTTTTTTCATTCCAGTCTTTATCAATATCAAATGGAATACCAAGGGAGGAGGCTAGCATTTGTGCTGCAATATCTTCAGCATAATCACCTGATTGTTGTTCATTTTGTCCATATGATTCGTATTCTGAGAGATAGCCATATCGATTCGTATCTTTTGGTCGTGCAATACCAACTGATGCAGAACATAATCTGTGAGCCTCATTTGTCTGATTCTTTGAATAAATTGTAAATAAAATTTGTCCTGGCTTGATTTGCTTGAGACCTTCATTTCTGGAAACTAATTTTGCGTTTGGTGGAAATATACTTGAAATTAAAACAAGATTGGTACCTGAAATTCCAGCGTCTCTTAAGGCATATTCAAAACTCGTCAATCGATCTTCATGAACACCTCTACCATTTGTGAGGAATAATTTTTTGGGAACTAAATCTAGCAATTCTTTTTTTATGAAATTGTTTTATTATTTATACTTTGATTAAAAACTTCAACAGATATTTTCAAAAAAAGATGCGATCGCCATACCATGTTTTTCTATGTAGTATCTCAAAATATCTTTTTAATCATTCACTTTTGTCAATAGTTAGCATATCAAGGCAAATTGAGCTGTAATGAGTTAGATTTTTTTATAATGCATAACAACATAGATTATGTTAGAAGAGTTTTTTCAAACAGATAGTTTTGTAATTGGATACTATATTCTAACAGTAGGAGCATCGCTTCTTCTTATTAAAGAGACTAAAAAAAGAGTCAAGGACCTAAAAATAGGGATTAATTCAATAAAGTATGCGCCAATACCATTTGGAATTTTATTTGCATATATTATTTTTGCACATGATTTTGTCGAGACAATACCTATTCTAAATTGGAGTTGGCTTGGATACAACATTGCTTTTGGTCCATTTGCAGATCAAGGATTTTGGGGCATAGTTCCTTTCATTCCATTACTAGTGTACATGTTTATTCACATCAACTATGTAGAAGAATTGTATTTTAGAAAATCAAAAAAGATGGTAGTGGTATGGGCATTTGTCCATATTGCAATGGGGGTAAAAGTACACATGGCAATATTGCTGCTACCAATTGGGTTTTTGTTCAAATACATTTATGACAAAAAAGGAATAAATCATTCATATGCAATGCATTTTGCAACAAATATACTAGTGGTCATTGCGCTTTTTCTTTCTTTTATCATCTGATTCTGGTGTCTGAGTAAGAAAGATCCAACCAAAAAATGCACCTAATGATAAATTGATGACGCCCATAAAGGTAATCAACAGTGGTGCGTAAGATGTTGCTGAAGGTTGTGCAACATACAAACCAACAATAATTCCAAGAATACCAGAACCAAAAAACATAATCATCATGATTTTAAGTCGTAAGGGTTTAACGTATTTCATGAATTATTCATAGATTCACAGTATTATAATCTGATGTACCAATACATCAAATAAGAGAATCTGTATTTTAAAAAAATACCCTTATCTAAAAAATAAACTCAGTTTCAAGACACATTTGCTAAAGTTTTATTTCAAATACCTTTAGCTGGTAACACTTTAAAGATCCAGAATATGTATTGGATTTTGTGCCAATATAGCTCAGCCTGGTTAGAGCATCAGATTTGTAATCTGAGGGTCGTGGGTTCGGATCCCATTATTGGCTTTTTAAATTTTAGAAAAATAACTTCGAAAGAGTAAGAAAAAACGACGTTAAGCGTATTTCAGCCTAATATCTTCCTCTATTTTCAAATCTTGGCTTTCTATGTTTTGGTAAACATTCTTTGCAGAAAACATCTCTACCTTCAACTGGTTGAAAAGGTACCTGTGATTCTTTTCCGCAATCAGAACATGTACATGGATACATTTTACGATCGTCTGTTGACATTATTTTGGATAATTATGATGGAATATAAGAACTGTGAGAATAAAAACGAGGTAAAATTTGGCAATACAAATAAGTATGTTATAATTTAAACAAGCCCAAATGGATTTTGATGAAATAAAACCAAAGCAAAATGAAACTAGCGGAAAAATTTCCATTAAAAAATCAACGTTTAATGCTTTAGTGATTTCAGTGGTAGCAGTTAGTTTGATAGCTGTATTTTTTGCAGGTTCGTATGCTAGCTTAAAATCAGATGAAATAACAAAATCTGAATTAAATGAGGCAATTTCAAAACTTGAAGCAAAAATTTTGAAAAATCAGCAAGTAACGGAACAACCTAACGTACAGCCAATTAGTGTATCCATAGATGACGATCCAATCAAAGGGGATCAAAATGCACCAATTACGATTGTAGAGTTTTCTGATTTTCAATGTCCATTTTGTGCGCGATTTCAGATTCAGACACTACCATTAATTTTAGAACAGTATGTAGAAACAGGAAAAGTAAAATTCGTATACAGAGATTTCCCAATACAAAACAGTCATCCTAATGCAATGCCAGCAGCTGCAGCATCAGAATGTGCACATGAACAAGACAAGTATTGGGAATATCACGATGCGTTATTTGAAAACCAAGGAGTTTGGAATAATGTGGAAATTACATCTGCAATTACAATCTTTAAAGAATTTGCAACAGAATTAGATTTGAATCAAGAACAATTCAATTCTTGTCTGGATTCAGGAAAATATATCGAAGAGATCAACAATGACCTAAATGATGGAAGAGATTATGGAATAGCTGGGACTCCAGGTTTTTTCATAGGAAATGAAAAAATAGGATTTGTAAAACTAAATGGAGCCCAACCTTTTGAAGCATTCAAGAGCATAATTGATTCTCAGCTAAATACATGAGAAATAAGAACAAGCGTTTATTAGACCTAAAAGTGATTTAAAAATATCGGAATAATGACGAGTGGGCAATGAGCTTTTTCGTCATTGCTTAAGAGAAGAAAAACAAAATGACAAAATTTCAAGATTTAGGATTAAAAGAAGAGATACTGAAAGGGATCCGTGAAATGGGGTTTGATGAAGCATTTCCTATTCAAGAAGCAGTAATTCCAGTGCTACTTAGTGGAAGAGATGTTGTAGGACAGGCACATACTGGTTCTGGTAAAACAGCAGCATTCGCTTTGTCTATGCTTCAAGAAATACAACCAAAAAAAGGCATACAGGGTTTGATCATGGCTCCAACAAGAGAGCTTGCAATGCAAATTTCAGGGGAGATAAAGAAATTTGGCAAGTATACAGGAGTTAGAGTAGCAACAGTATACGGAGGCCAGGGAATGGGCTTACAGCTCGATGCGTTAGATAGAGGAGTAGAGATAGTAGTTGCAACACCTGGAAGATTAATTGATCATCTTAAACGTGGCTCAATAGAACTTGGGGATATTACCCATATTGTATTGGATGAAGCAGATACAATGCTAGATATGGGATTTATTGACGACATTCAATTTATTTTAGATCTAGCACCAGAAGATAGAGTCATGTCATTGTTTTCAGCAACAATGCCAACTACAATTCTTAGACTTTCTGAAGATTACTTGAAAAATCCAAAACAATTTTTGCTTGATGCAGATGATCTTAGTGGAGAGGGAATAGATCAGGCATTTCTTGTAATTAAAGATAGAGACAAAATGAAGTATCTTATTGATTTTATCAAACCAGTGAAAGGTCAAATCATAGTTTTCTGTTCTACAAAATACAGAACTCGTGATGTTGCCAAATTTCTCCATCAAGAAAAATTTGATGTCGTAGCAATCGAAGGAGACATGTCACAAAGTAGACGAGAACAATCAATGGCAAAATTCAGAAGTGGCAAGGTGGATATTCTTGTTGCAACAGATGTTGCGTCAAGAGGAATTGATGTGCCAAGAGTAGAACTGGTAGTAAACTATGATGTGCCAAATCAAGAAATGGTTTATTTTCATAGAATTGGAAGAACAGCAAGAGCAGGTGCAAAAGGAAGAGCAATTACACTAGTATCATATTCATCTGTTGGAGATTGGAATTTAGTTAAGCGTCAAATCAAAGTGGAATTGACAGACTTGAATAAAGAGATGGGAATAGAAATTTCAATTCCTGATCCTCTAAAAAGACAAGTCCCATCTAGAAGATATGGTGGTGGAAGTTCATCAAGATCTGGTGGATATTCTAGAGGTCGCTCTGGTGGATATGGAAGATCTGGTGGATATGGAGGATCTAGCAGAGGAGATGCAAGAGATGACAGAAGTAGCGGAAGAAAAAAATATGGAGACCGTGGCGGTAGAAATAGCTATGGTGGACGTAGTAAATGGTAATAGATGTAAAACTTAAAGACAAGTATCAGAACAATTATTCTAAGAAAAAACAATGCATGACGGATTTGTTTTATTAAATTGTGACCTTGGCTCAGAAGAATACATTGTAGAAGAATTAAGACAAATGCCTAATGTCAAAAACGCATATCTTACGTTTGGTGCATATGATGTAATTGCAGAGATAAATACAGAAGACCAGAAGGCATTTGACAAAGCAGTTGCTGGAATTAGAAAATTATCAAGAGTAGTTAGTACAATGACACTAAGTGTCATAAACTCCGAATAATTGTTATAGGAGATAATTCGAATTTAATTCAAAATGGAAAAAATAGACTACGAGGGAATTGTTTGGGCAATTAATCATAATAATCCAGAGCCACTAGTAGAACATGCCCTACATACATTGGAAATGTATGGAGTAAAAAAAGAAGATATTCAATTAACAGATGCCCCAGAGAACGTCAAAGTGGGTGCAATCGTAGTTGAGATTTGGCCTTACCATCTTGACGTTGGAAAGGTGAGAACTATTCGTAATGAATCATTTATCAGCGGTACTGTTATGACAATTGAGCTAAAGTTAGATGCGGAAGGTAACTATACAGATTAGTTTTGAAAAAATCAAAGAAACAAAATATCATCATTGTCGCCATTGTAATTATTATCATAGGAGCAATAGCAGGCTACAATTATTCAGTAGATCAAACTAAACAAAAAGGACTCAAGTTTGGAAACGAACTTCAGCAAATTCAAGAAGAGGTTAAGCAGTTGCAAACAGAATTTAATTCAAAAATCACACAGTGGGAAGAAGGGGACTTGAGTCAGCAGGAATTATCAGAATATTCAAAAAATCATATTGAAAAACTGCAAAATATAATTTTAAAATATGATGATTTAATCCCACCAAAACAATTTGCACCATCAGTAGAATTATTCAAGCTTTCAACACAGGCACAATTAGATAGTGACAAGGAATTCATAGAATGGATAAAAACAAGTGATGATTCTCACAATATTAGATCAGATTCATTATTACAAGAATCATTTGAGTATGAAATGATGGCTTTGGGAGAATTCAATGCAGCAAAATTAGGATTAAGATAGACATTAGATATAATTATAATAAATTTAATTTCTGCAATAAATCCAATATTGGTGAAAGTTCTTTTAGAATTTCTGTTTTATCTAAGGAAATGGATTCTGAAAATTTAATTGGAAATGTAATTGTAAGCATGTCTTGATCAGTGTGAGATATTCTAATAGAATGAACAGTATTGTTGGTTTTTGCAATAAAATCTTTCCATTTTTTTAGGTGTTCTCCAACACGGTTTACGTGGTTCTCTAATTCATCAATATCAATATCCAAATCAGAATCAAATAATCCAAATTTAACAAGCGGAATCATGACAAGCCCACCTGGAATTTTATCATGATTTTTTAGCATTTGTGAAATAATTTCTGCCGAATTTTCTTTTGGAAATATATCGCCATAATCAGGATCAAAGTATCCAGCTACGAGTTTATTAGAATCAAATATTCGAAAATATTCATCATCCAGATCTAATTTCCACAATAACTAGGCAATAGAAGATAAATAAATAAACAATTTACCACAGTTAAATAAACAAGGACAAGAAGAAAGACATGGCAATCTCCAAAGAAAACAAAGAGTTCATCGATAGTTTGATTGATTACTATATCAGTGAATCAGAGTCATATAGGCAAATTGCAGAAAACTTTGCGCCAGAAGTAGAATCAATTCCAGACACAGCATTTGGAATTATTACAGGATGTGTATATTCTGGATTTTTACAGGCTTATCAAAACCAACAACAAACCCCAGGATTGGAAGATATCAGAGAATTTAATCAAATTCTAAAGGATCGTGCACCATTAATCAAAAAGGCGATTCTTGAACCCATCAAACAATAAAGATGATTAAAATTATCTAAAACACAGAATTATCAGTCAGTGTTTTACAAAAATAGTTAGAGTTTAATTTGATTTTATTGTATCAAAAGACATGAAGATAGACGGAAGTAAAGTCATCTTTGGTTTAGGAGTAGCATCTGCTGTGGCAATGGCAGTAATAGTACTCTATTTTGCAATACGTTGATAAATCAACTGATGCAATAAACAGCATTGTCAGCTACAGATGAATTCAAAATTACACAAATAGTAGACAACGGTCAAATGGTGCAATTAACATTAATTGAGAATGTGTCAACTGAGCCAATATCACAAAAACAGATGATTCTTGAAAATGTTTCAAAAAAACTAGATGCTGAAACTAAAGAACAAGTCATGCCATTATTAGAGGCAATTTTACAAGCTCAGCCAACAATCAACATCAAAAGCTATCAGCAAATCCAAATTACAATTGCAATGCCAAGATCAAGATATGAAAATATGGGTAGACCGCAAGTTGGAAATATTATTGGAATAAACCTGAAAAAACTCTAAAGATTGGAATTTATTTCAGCAATAGAGTCTAAAGGTAACGAACATGTAAAATCTTTACAAACAAAAACAAAAGTCTTGTCACTAAAAATTTTACCAGCAAAAAATGGAAATTGTGCAAGGTTTTCTAGTTGGGTTTTATTGTTTATGGTCACCAAAATTGATTCAGGCAAGAATTTGCTAGAAAGAAACTTGCAAATTTCAGAATTTTCAGGATTAATAATTGTGATTTCAGTGGGCTTTTGCAAGTAAGTGTAAATTGTATTTAGCAAATATCCAAATCCAAAGGGGTTTTCTGCTGCAATTTGTACCTGAGATTCCATGATTTGAGTTGTAATTTTTAGGAATTTTTCTTCTTGGGTTAGATGGAATAATCTAAGCATTACAAGACATGAAACAGAATTGCCAGAGGGTAACGATAAATCATAATTGCTCTTTGGTCTGATGATCAATTTTTCATGATCATCAGATGTCATAAAAAAGCTGCTGTTTTCAGAATCCCAAAAGTGGTCAACTAGATAATATCCTAGTTTTAAGGCCAAATCCAGATATTTTGATTCAGGTTCAATCTCAAATACATCAAGCAGTGCATTTGCAAAATAAGAATAATCTTCCAAATATCCATTTATTTTTGCAGTGTTATTTTTGTAGGTTCGTAGTAATTTGTCACCAGAGAGAAGATTTTTTTCAATAAAAAATACACAGTTTTTTGCTGCATCCAAGTATTTTGTTTCACCAGTTACACGATATCCTTTAGCAAACGCTGTAATCATCAAAGAATTCCAAGATGTGAGAATCTTGTCATCTAATCCAGGAGCAATTCTTTTGGAGCGAACATTCAATAATTTTTCAGAACATCTTGCAAGAATTTCACGAATTTTATCTTCAGATATACCAAAATGAAATGCAACAGCAGAGATGTTTATGTTATTGCACAAAATACTGTTACCCTCCCAGTTTCCACCATCAGTTACATCATAGTATAGACAGAATAAATCAGTGTCATCTCCAAGAATCTCTTTGATTTCACTTTTCTTCCATACATAGAATTTCCCTTCCACACCTTCTGAATCAGCATCATATGCGGAAAAAAATCCGCCGTTACTTGATGTCATTTCTCGTAAGACATAACCTAGTGTTTTATGTAGAATTTCAAGATAGAAAGGATCTTTTGTAATTTGAAATGCCTCAGCATAATTCACAGGAATTAAGGCATTATCATAAAGCATCTTTTCAAAATGAGGCACTAGCCATCTAGCATCTGTGGAATATCTATGAAATCCGCCACCAATCTGGTCAAATATGCCGCCTTTAGCCATTTTATTTAGGGTTTTAAGCGCAAATTCATTAAATTTTGAAAGCCCAGTAAGTTTTGCATATCGAAACAAAAATGACACATTAGCAGCATTTGGAAATTTTGGCGCAGACCCAAATCCGCCATATGATGAATCACCAAGTTGAAATAAATTCATAGCTGCCTCATCTAAAATAGTTTTTTCTAGTTTTGATGGAACTTTTATCGTCTCTGTTTTTTGTAATGCCACAAGAAAATTATCAGCTGCTTTTTCAATATCTTTTGGTTTTTCTTTCCAAGCTTGCGCTAATTGTCTAGAAATACTTCCAAATCCAGGGCGACCGTAAGAATCCAAAACAGGAAAATAAGTTCCAACATAGAATGGTTTTTGATCAGGGGTTAGAAAAATACTTAGAGGCCATCCACCCTGTCCTGTTGCTATTTGGCAAACTTTTTGATAAATATCATCAAGGTCAGGTCGTTCTTCTCTATCTACTTTGATGTTTACAAAATTCTCATTTATGAATTTGGCAACTTCCTCATTTTCAAATGACTCGTGTGCCATCACATGACACCAGTGACAAGCACTATACCCCACACTAAGAAAGATTGGCTTGTTTTCATCTTTTGCCTTTTTTAGAGATTCATCATTCCAAGCATACCAGTTAACAGGATTATGTGCATGTTGAAGTAAGTACGGGCTGGTTTCATTTATCAGACTATTTTCTGCCACAATAAATCACATCTGTATTGGTATTTGTACCTAATTGGCATAATCTAGTAAAAGATTCCTTTACCTTCTTCTAACTCATAAATTCGGACATTGATTTTGGCTAATAGTTTGACTTTTGATTTATGTGCTTTTTTGTCATGACTGTAATCTTTTTTTTCTACTAATTCTTGCATTCGCTTTAATTGTTCTAGTGAAAGTTTTTTGAATTCATTTTTTGAGCTTGAAACAAGTTGGAGTAGAGTTATTCGTTCACGATCCTCAGCAGAGAGATCTTTAGACATGTATTGCTATGAAATTAGGATCTTTATTTTTCTAATGAACGAATCTTAAAATTTCGTGCTGAAAATAGGCAAATATGAAAAAAATGCGAGCCATGGTACTGTCTGAATGTGCTCTAATTGAGACTAGACCGTTAAAATTAACTGAAATTGACAGACATGAAATAAAAAAACCAGACGAGATTTTATTAAAAATTGAAGCCTGTGGAGTTTGTCACTCGCAACTGCATGGGATTGAGGGAGATTGGAAAGATATTGGGATTCCACCAACTTTACCTACAGTTCCAGGTCATGAGGTAGTAGGAAAAATTGTTGAAATCGGCAGCAATGTTACCAAATTCAAAATTGGAGACAGAGCAGGGATAACACCATTACTTGAGGCTTGTAAAGTATGTCAGTATTGTAAAGAAGGAAAAGAACAACTTTGTGAATCATCAATAATTACAGGAGAATCACTCAAAGGAGGATATGCAGAATATATTACAGTATCAGAAGATTTTGCAACAAAAATTCCGGAAAGCATGAAATCAGAATATGCTGCACCATTGTTCTGTGCAGGAATTACAGCATACAAGGCAATAAAAGCTGCAGAGCCGCAATCACACAAAAAAATTGGCATATTTGGAATTGGGGGTGTTGGTCATATGGCAGTACAGTTTGCAAAAGTAGAAGGATGTGATGTTATTGCATTTTCACGTAGTAAAAATCATTTGGATGTTGCAAAGAGATTAGGGGCAATAGACACTATGACTTTTTCTGAAAATCAAGGATTTCTAGATGAACTAAAAAAAAGACATGGAATGCTAGATGCTGCGATCGTTTTTGCTCCAGCAGATATAGTAACTGATGTTGCAATCAAATCAGTAAAGAGAGGAGGATTAATTGTAATTGCGACAGTTGGTAAAAATCCAACATTTTTTGCGTTTGATGAAAAGACAATTCGTGGAACTGTGATTGGGTCAACAAAAGATATGGAACAAGTAATCAAAATTTGTGATGAAAAAAAATTCACAGTAATAACAGAGACATATCCGTTAGAAAAAGCAAATGAAGTTCTCAAAAAACTAAAAGATTCTCAAATTCAAGCAAGAGCCGTATTGATACCATAACCAAATGTTGATGTGTTTTTTATCACATAATATGAAACTAGAACAAGTTTAGGAAGCAAAAACAAGGCTAAACAGCAAAAGGGGTTTAAAAATTTCTATATAGATTATGTACATACTATATCATTACAAGAAAACATTACGATTTGATTATACAATAATGTTAGAAAGAGAAGTCATGACAAACAGACTAAAACTAGACGTAGAGGATTTTATCGAGGGCGAATTGGAATACGACGATGACGGCGTCTATTATGGCGAGTAACCCATAGATTTCGTATCTCGTATTTTAGAAAAAACCCAGAATCTAATCACTAATTAATTCATCAAGAATTCTTCTGGATACTATTTTCAGTTCTGCAATTTTCATCTCATGATAAAATTCTTCAACATGAATCTCTTTATCATGTCCAATAATTTAGGAGTTAAGACCAAAGAGGAGATTTCATTTCTTGGATCAAATATATTGCACTGCTACTAGCATGTATTTTCTATATGTCATATCAACTTAGGGCTGGATAGAACAAAAATCCAAATTAATTTGGTTTTCTCTTCAACATAAGAAATGATCTGATTCTGTACAATAGAACATAATTGGAAATCATGTATTATTAAAAAAATTACGTAATTCTTTCTATCGCATCAAATCCCTCATCTATTGTAGGTATGTTAAAGGAATTGATTTGTTCAAATATTACCTCTTTGGGTATGAATTTTCCAGATTTCTTTTCCCTGCTCTTTAATCTCTCAAATATTGTACTTTTAGGTAATTCAAAACTCACTGCAAATAATTCCAATTGTTTTTCGTTCTCTATTGCAAATGTCTTTAATTCATTAATTAGTGAAATTCTAATATTACGTTTTAAGTGGGTTCTGTCTATTACAAAGTCCTTATCACTTAAGATGCATTCGTGGATTTTTTCAAAGAATTTGGTTGTAATGTAATCAAATTTTTTTTTATTTTGAATATAGTTAAATGCCTCAGTGTATGAAATGCCCATTTTTTCTGCTAATTGTTCAATTATGGAGTCAGTAGAACATACAATGTATTCCTTGTGAGAATTGACCCATGTGGTTTTGCCAGAGCCTGAAACTCCGACCATGATTATTCCTTTCATAGATTAACATGAATTTTGGCAATTATTTGGGTATCCCCCATACTACAAAATACAAGATTAGAACTAAATTATGTCGATTTTGATTTAAAAAGCAATTTTACAATAGTTTAATTACAACACGATTTCACCAAGTTTTAGAAAGATATGCCATTTGATGGACCAAGAGAAATGTTCACCGCAACATGTGGTGACTGTGGAAATGAATGTCAAATACCATTCAAGCCAAAAGACGACAGACCTGTTTATTGCAGAGAATGTTTCCAAAAGCACAAACCACAGGAACGCAGCGGTGGCTCTAGATTTGGAGGTAGATCGAGTTATGGTAGAGGATCAAGCGACAGAGGTTCCAGGTTTAGTAGAGACGATAGACCAAGAGAAATGTTCACCGCAACATGTGGTGACTGTGGAAATGAATGTCAAATACCATTCAAGCCAAAAGACGACAGACCTGTTTATTGCAGAGAATGTTTCCAAAATCACAGACAAAGCTAGTAGATTGTTTTGAGTAACTCTCAAAACTACGCAATTTTATCAAAACAAAGATTTAGAATCCATCATCGGTACCAAACATCATTGAATGATGCACCATCAAGAGATAAAATAAAAATCGGAGTAATGGTACAGATAGTACAAAAACAAGATCAAAGTACAGGAAATTTGACTGAAGGGATAGTTAAGAGAATTCTTACTTCGAGTAATTTTCATCCTCATGGAATTAAAGTTGAATTAGACAATGGAAAAATAGGACGTGTTCAAAACATAATAACACAATACACAAATGAAGACAGATAATCAACTACAATCAGTTAGTTGCAAGGTTTGAATTGTAACTTGTTTACTGGCTTAAATAACAGAGTAACAAAATTTTTCCTATGAACTGCAAACGATGCCATCATACTAGTGAAGCCCATATCCCATCAAAGGAGAGTAAATCATTGATAAAAGTTGGCAAGTGCAAGATTCCTAATTGTACCTGTCAGCAATATCTAGATCCAATTCAACAAATAGACGAAGACCTAATGTAACTATAATTCATATACCAAATTCTTTTGAGATAATTTATGAACAAACATGCACCAGCTGATGAAATGAGAAAAGAATTAGACAATCTTTTGTCCAAACTCAATGCAATGGAAATTATCGCATCGGATGAATTTCAAAAAGGTTCAGTTAAAGTGTTAAGAGCACTAGTAGAAGGACAAATTCACTCAATTAATGAATTTGAGCATTTGAAAAAAGCAATAGATTTGCTTACATTGGAATTATTTAAGATTCAAGATAAAATTAAGAATTAAGTCTAGTGTCACTCAAACCACATTCAATGCAGCGAATAATGGTTGTAGTTTCAAGCACTTTGTCGACTTTCATCTCAGAACCACAGCAAGGACAAGGCGTTTTAGAAGTATTTTGTGAATCCGATTTAGAGCGTATTTTATAGTCAGGTTTAACGTCGTAGTTAATTCCTAGATTACAGATTGGACGATAACGAGCAAGTATTTTATCTAAGATTTTTTTTCGCTCATTGTTTCCAAATTCAAATAGTGGTAGAATGGCAAGATACAGTGATTTCTCAGAGCCAGATTTTTCAGTCCAACATTTGAAACTAGAATTACTAGTGAAAAATTTCTCATCAGAGGTCTGTTCACAGTCACCAGCATAAATTATGTTAAAAGAGTCTTTTTGGCGAGACATTATCAAGTATACTACTTTTTCCATTGACGGTCCCCATTCTTGAAGTTTGATGGGACCTAGAAACTCATATTGAAGAATTTGGATACTCAATGAATACAGATATGATTGCTGGCTTTTGTTTTTTCTGATACTAGTGCCAATATTTGATCGCAGTTTACTTCTTGAAAAGAATAAATTCAAGAGAATTTGATTTTCGTTGAATGAAAGAACCTCACAATCATGCCCATGCAGGTTATGGGATGATTCTAGTTGCTGCAAGTCTTACAACAATTGCGCTTGTTGCATTGGCAATAGGCTCAAATGTACTTTTTGGAGATAACATCCAAAGAGAAAATACTGCTCACTTTAAACAATGCAAAGCAAATGATTTCAAAACCGAAGATTGTGAAAGATACTGGGACAGAATCAACAACGATGTATCTGGAATTTACGTAGATTTAGAGAAATAATATTTAATATCCGTTTGCAAAATCTTCCATAGTGTTTAGATTTTTTGTCAGTCTATTCATTGCATAAAATGCACCACCAACAATTCCTGCATGATAAAACGTATACAAAAACACGGCTGAAGAAGTATGATCAGATTGTGTAAAGCTGAGAATAAGCATTGTAAAGAAAACAAATGTACTAACACATGTAACCAATCTATCGATAATTCCAGAGCCCAGTCCAACAATTCTTTTTGTTGCTCCTGCCATCAAAACAATACTGGTAATTATTAGAAATGTAGCACCACCGTTTGCAGTCACATATTCATTTAGCCAAGGGAGTAGACCATCATCTATGATGCTAGATTCAGGCATCATACTACCATTATTTAATGCAAAATTAACAGAACCAAACATACTACCTATGACAAAAAAGAACAAGAGAGTTTTAACAATTGATCTTTTGAGTGGACTGCGTATTTCGCTTGGCTTTACAGCTCTCTCAGTAATTCTAACACCATAAAGAAATCCTATCGCAGCAGCAGGAAGAAACATGAGATTAATTAAAATCGATGATTCCTGATTGATTGCATCAATTTGAGGGAAAAATGTCAAAAACAAAAGTACAGCAGCAGATGCAGATAATACAAATAATATTAGATTAAGATATTTACGGCCACCAGACTCTGAGGCATTATATTCCCAGTTGTACATTTTTTAGAATCAGAAGTAAATAATTAAAGAACGAATCAAAAAATCATTTGGTCAAATTATCAATTCTCTTTACCCTTTTTACTGGTATCAGCCTAGAAAGTACGTGAAAGGCAAAAAAGTAGTCATAATCACAGGTATTGGCATTATGATTATGGGTGTGATTTTTCACCTTCAAGGACAATCAATAGTAGGACCAGAAACATCATTCATGTATTCAAATCCACAATGGGTCACATATGGAATTCAGATAGCTATTGCAGGAGGTATTATTCTGGCAATAGGGATAAGTCTGAGTTTTATCAAAAGAAACTAAGTTACACGAAGTGTTATGGTACTACGAATTTTGGCTAACTTTCTAATCTTAGATGAAATAACGGTATTTAGCTCCTCTGCAGTACTAGTTTCAAATTTAACAACAAGATCATAACTACCATAAGTAATAATACAATCTTTAATCTCTGGAATCTCTTTTAGTTGTGAATAAATTGAATGTTCTTCTCCTATCTCACAGCTAATCAACATGTATGCTTGTTCCATTCCAATTGAGCTTTCTAAAAAAGACCATAACTTAAAGACATCTGAAAATATTTCTATAGATCTTAAAATCCTGCAAGAATTGGATCTTTAGGTTTCATTATTTCACGTAATAGTATAGTAGCAAATGAACCTCTGGAAAGAGTAAACTCTACAGTGGTATCTTTGAATGAGTAATCAGTGCATTGTATTGTGGCTTGTCTGAATCCACCTTCACTACTAATTTCCTGCATTTCTTTAATGAAAAAATCTTTTGGGGTAATCTCTTCAGATTTTAAAAGTTTAGATATTTGAAAATCAAAGCGGGTTTTTTTGTAATACGAGTATCCTACAAAAGGCAATGCAAGATGTTGATCTAGACCTTTGACATATTTTCCAATTATGCCATGAAAATCATAACAAACATCACCTTCTTGTGCCTCAAAGAGATTTTCTCCATCAGTAAATGCAGCACTTAACGCATGATTGAAAAGAAAAGACTGGTACGCTTGAACATAAAATCTTCTAAGCGGCAAGGGTATTGCATGAATTGCTTTTTGCTCATTATCATGCTCAATTATTTCTTGTAGTACAATTCTTTCAATGTCCATTTGGGGTGGAACTTGCTCAAAGTACTTTTTGTAGTTTGATTTGTCAGCTAGTTTTTCTCTTATTTCGGTATTTTCTTTAGAGTCATAAGAAGATGTAAAAGATACAATCAACTCAACTGCCTTTTTGAAATTACGCTGTAAAAGTGCCTTACCAATAAGATGAGTTACAGGTCTTTTAGAGCCAAATCTTTGATAACCATAAAAATTTAGAACTTTATCATATTCAGTAAAGTCAGAGATATTACCACATCCAGAAATTTTTATGCTAAAATGATTAGCAATCATGTCTTTTTTGGATAAGGGTTTTTTTACAAACCCAATTTTTTCAAGTGAGTATTTCTCAGAGGAATAGTTTTCTATTGATTTACCTTTATTGTCAGAGCAGACAAATTGTTCAGTTACTGCAGACGCATCCTTTAGTCCAAGTGCTTTTAATCTAATTCCTTTTTTTTTAAAAATATCGGAAAGTGCATGGTTTGTATCTATTTTTTTCTTTTTTAATTTGTAAACAGCGTAACCATCTTGTTGATTAATCGATTTTAATGATTTCTCAGAGAGAACTTCATCTACCTTAAAGTGCTCAGCTTCTGTCCGTATTTGCCCTCCAATCCCATTAAATTTTGTACTGTAAACAGAGATACCTATTTGAGAATCTATTTTAGGTATCACGGCAATATTGTCACTGTAACAAATTTACTAATTGAGACATCTTCGATTTGTGCGCCTAGTAATATTTTGTATTTTCCAGGAGTTGCATCATCAGATGCAGAGATTGTTACCTCCATAGAACTAGGAACATCAAGAGATAATTGGAAAGAATCAGATACATTTGAAGTGACATCCAAAAAATTGTAAGGATCTGATAATATCAAAGACACATCAGACAAGTCTTGTTGAGGAGATATTGTAAAAGACAAGTTCTTTGATTCTCCTGAAACAAGTGAAATATCTTTAGAGTCAAGTTCAATTTCAAATGGAAGTGCAATAGAAGTATCAACAACACCTATGTTATTTTCCACCCATTCAGTAAACCAGATTTTATCATTGTATATGGCAAAATCAAAGACTTGAGCCAAGCCACAATCAGAATCAGGAGCACAGTCACCCCAAGATGGATTTTTTGATGGAATCATATATTCGACAAGTGATTCAGATTTTGGATCTAAGAGTGCAATACTGTTTGCAGTTTGTTCATTGAAAACTAATATTCCATCAAGATTAGTTTCAATCCAATATGGTCTAGAGATTGGAGATTTTATGATTCCAGTAGAGTTACCGTATGTGGATATTTTTGGATCAGATGTGACATATTGAGTAAATTGTTGTGTGACAGGATCAAAGTTAAAGATAGCAGAGCTTGACGTGTCTGCTAACCAAATCATACCATCAGATACAGCAATGCCGTTTGGAGTAAGTAGCTCAAATGGTAGTTGGAATATTTCAATATAATCAAGGACAGGAAGAGAATTTCCATTAACATTGGCTATAGAGTTGCGATATCCTTCTTGATCAAATTTTATTAAAATTCCTCCTTGTTGAAAAATCCAATTTGTATACCAGACATTTTTGTCAGTATCAATTGCAAAATCACCAGTTACAGAGCCATTAACGGGAGAAGGTAGACTCAGATATCTCAAGTTATCATTAGACTGAGTAGGATCTAAAAAGGTAATTTTGTTTCCAGTAAAATCATTTATCACTATTTGGGAACCATCAACTTTCAATTTTTGTGGTAATGAATTACCTTCAGACGGATAACCTATTCGTTGATATTTTTCATCTTGTGTTGAGAATTTCCATACAGAATCATAAGACTCGTCTGTAAACCATAAGGAACCGTCAGGAGAATAATCAATTCCCCATATCATCGAGCGACCATTTTTTGGCCATATGGGATTATCAAATTCAGTAAATGATTCAGTGTTAGGATCAAATTTTGCTAGTTTGCCAGTGTTGGTTTGTGCAAACCAGACATTTCCATTATAATCAGTAACTATTGCCAAAGGATTTGTACAAGCAGTTGGAATTGTGTATTCTTTGACAAATGTTGTAGATTTTGCATCTCCTGAACCACAGAACTGTGCACGTTGAGCATCAGGGAAATTATCAGCTGGAGTGCCGGTAAGAGTTACTTCAGTATTTTCAGATGGGGATGGAGTGTTGTTAAGAAGTACACCTGCAGCCAAAGATGTCAACATTATTGTTCCAAAAAAAATAGCAACAATTAGTCCTTTTTTCTTCATAATTTAAAAAATATTAAACCAAGTTATATCTCATTCCAAGAAAAATTAATGAAAATCTAAAGCAGTTTCAAGTCGCCAGTTATTTTATCTATAAGATTCTCAGGAGCTGGACCAATAGAAATACAAGTTATGGTACCTGGAGCAATTTGAGTATGACCTGCATCTGTAACTTCAGACCATGGAAGATCCAAATCAATTGCATGTTTTTTTACTTCTTGTAATTCTTTAAGACCTGAAACTTTGAGTACAATTTTCTCTTGACCACCCCACCACTTATTGAACCACTCTGGATGAGACTTTCTAACATGTTCAGCCCCTAAAACACAGGCATGACCTACTTGTGCAGCAATCTTTCCTTTTCCCATTTCAAGGTCAGTTCGAATCACAATTACTTGTTTGATATCACCCATAAAGATACCAAAAACTATACTTAATGAAAAACTTTTGAATTAAATAATTGACAAAGAAATGAAATCTGTGTATGATGTAGTAATTGCCGGCGGAAGTGTTGCAGGATTAATCTGTGCAAGAGAAATTGCCAGCAATAATCACAGTGTTTTGGTCATAGAAGAAGACTATGAGATTGGTACGCCGGAGCACTGTGGAGGACTAGTCAGCACTGCAGGATTGGAAGAACTTGGCATAGTTCCATTTAGAAAAACTTTAAACCATTTAATAGAGTCTGCAGAAATTCATGCACCAAATGGAAATAGTTTTTCTGTAAATTCAAAGAAACAAAGAGTTGCAGAGATCAGCAGAAGAGAATTAGATAAACAAATAGCACATCAAGCCCAAAAAAATGGTGCTATAATCAAAGTAAGAACTAGTTTTCAAGAATTAACAGATAAAGGAGTAAGAACCAGTGAAGGAGAAATAGAATGTCAGATTTTTGTTGATGCACGAGGAGTATCATCTCTTATTCATAAAGACAGAACAGGAATTTTATCATCTGCTCAATACGAAATTTATGCAGACTGGATAAAAAAAGGAAAGGTGCAGGTGTTTTTTGATCAAGAAAAATATCCAGGATTTTTTGCATGGGTAATACCATCTGATCAAGGCAAAGGAAAGATCGGAGTGGCAGGAAAAGGAATCAATGTTGTAGAAGCAATAGAAAAATTTCTTGATACAATGGGAAATTATTCAACAATTAGGAAAATTTATGCTCCTATTTGGATCAAAGGGCCAATTGACAAATTTATCGACGGAAAAATAGTAATAGTTGGTGACGCAGCAGGACAAGCAAAACCAACTACTGCAGGAGGAATTTACTCTAGTGGAATGGGAGGACTGTATGCAGGACAAGCAATCTCGAAATTCTTAGAATCAAAAGACAAATCAGATTTAGAAGAGTATCAAAAAAGATGGACAGAAAAATTTGGAAAAGAATTTGAAAAGCAATTATTGGCAAGAAAAATTTTAGAAAGATTAGACAACAATACCATCAATAAATTATTTGAATCAGTTACACCGGAAATCACAAAAGAGATTTCTGAAAAAGAAGATTTTGATTTTCATACTGGCTCTATAATAAAATTACTTGGAATCAAAGGTTCGCTCAAAACTGCTCAAGCCATAATTGGCGGAGAATTTAAAAAACTTCTGAGTTGAAAGCGTAAGAACTCTAAGCAAGGTATAAATGATGTTTACCGAAGATCGTGGCATGTCATCTACTATTTCGTTACCATTATGTAGTTGTTGTCACAGACACATTATGCCTAATGATAAATGTGTAAAATTCAATTGCCCAAATTGCGGTGAGAAATTAATATGGAGATGTGAAAGTTGCAGAGAATCCGCAAAAACATACACTTGTGGTTCATGTAATTTTCAAGGACCTTAGAAATTGACTCAGTTACTATTAGTTACTAAAATTCTTCCAACTGGAATGGATGTAGATCTTGACAAGCTATCTGAAACCATCAAAGAGTCATTAAAAGAAGGGATACAGATGAAAAGACATGCAAAAGAGCCATTGGCATTTGGATTAGAATTTCTTAAAGCAGAATTTATTTTAGAAGACAAAGAAGGTCAGATGGATTCTCTAGAAGATTCTGTTAAATCTGTTGAGGGAGTTAGTGAATTTGAAGTACTCAACATGAGCAGAATGTCAGTAGACATGAAATAGGTGATTTCTTGGTACGCAAAGATGAACCTTTGCAGATGCGAGTGGGAGAAGCTAAACAAAGAGATGTTGGTAAAAAACGTGCTAGAATTGGACCAGATGCCATGGATCAGCTCAAAGTCACACCAGGTGATATTATTGAAGTCATGGGGTCAAGAACCAGTTGTGCAGTTGTTTGGCCAGTAGATGAAGACGAAAAATCTGCAGATATAATAAGAATTGATGGACAGACAAGAAAAAATGTCGGAGCATCATTAAATGATATAGTAAAAATAAGAAAGGCCACTTCAAAAATTGCAAAATCAGTTGTACTAATACCAGTTAATGATTCTGTAACAGTCGATAAAGAGTTCACAGATTTTGTAAAAAACAGATTGAAAGGATTACCGATTACTCATGGAGATGAAATTTCTGTAATGATTTTAGGAAACTCTATGGACTTTAAGATTAGCAAGACATCTCCAAAGCACATAGTCAAAATTGACAGAGCAACAAATCTCACAATCTCAACAGAGGCAGGAGGGGATAGAAAAGTAAGAGTGACTTATGAGGAAGTTGGAGGTCTTGGACATGAAATAAAATCAATGCGAGAAATTGTAGAACTGCCATTAAAGCATCCAGAATTATTTGTAAGATTAGGTGTAGAACCACATAGTGGAATTTTGCTGTATGGTCCTCCAGGTTGTGGTAAGACATTGATTGCAAAAGTTCTTGCAAGTGAATCAGAGGCAAACATGTTTTCAATTAACGGTCCAGAAATAATGAACAAGTATTATGGTGAAACAGAAGCAAAGTTAAGAGATATTTTCAAGGAAGCAAAAGACAATTCTCCAAGTATAATATTCATTGATGAAATTGATGCAATTGCTCCAAAAAGAGAAGAAGCTTATGGAGATGTAGAAAAAAGAGTTGTTGCTCAATTGTTAGCTTTAATGGATGGTCTAAATGATAGAGGAAACGTAATTGTTCTTGGAGCAACTAACAGACCTGAAAGTATAGATCCTGCCCTTAGAAGACCGGGAAGATTTGACAGAGAGTTTGAGATATCAGTTCCAAATGAAGATGGCAGATTAGAGATTCTCATTATACACACTAGAGGAATGCCTGTTGCAGAAGATGTAGATCTTAAAGACTTGGCATCAGAATTGCACGGATATACTGGTGCTGATATCAAATCACTTTGTAGAGAAGCTGCATTAAAATCAATTCGACGTTATCTACCTGAGATAGATCTTGAAACTGAAAAAATTTCATCAGATGTATTGCAATCAATGCAGATAAAATTAATCGATTTTTACGATGCAATGCATGAGGTAATACCTACAGCAATGAGAGAGTTTTACGTAGAAAGACCAAAGGTGTGGTGGCAAGACGTTGGGGGATTGGAGGAGGTTAAAAAATCATTAACAGACAATCTGGTTGTGGCCATGAAAGAGCCAAACAAATTTACTAAAATGGGAATCAAGCCTCCAAAGGGGGCACTAATCTATGGACCACCAGGTTGCGGTAAAACACTCCTTGCACGAGCACTTGCTACTGAGACAGGGGCCAACATGATTTTGGTCAAAGGTCCAGAAATTCTTTCAAAGTGGATTGGTGAATCAGAAAAGGCAGTCAGAGAAATTTTCAGAAAGGCAAAAACATCATCACCATGTGTTGTGATTTTTGATGAACTTGATTCACTTGCACGCTACAAATCAGGAGAGGGGGGAGTAGGTGAAACGGTTCTGAGTCAACTACTAACAGAAATTGAGGAAGGAACATCATCACGAGTAGTTGTAATAGGAATTACAAATAGACCAGATGTATTAGATAATTCACTACTTAGAACAGGAAGGTTAGATCTTGTACTATATGTTCCACCACCAGACGATAAAGGTAGATTAGAAATTATCAAAATACTAACAAAGAAAATGCCATTAGCAGGAGATGTCAAACTAGAAGAAATTGCAGTTGCAACTCAAAATTACACAGGAGCAGACTTGGCAGCACTTTGCAGAGAAGCTGCAGTTCAGGCAATGAGAAACAATGCTGCAAAAATTTCTAGTTCAGACTTTGCAAACGGCATGAAGCAAATAAAACCATCAATTACCAAAGAGGTGGATCAATGGTATAATACAGTAAGAGAAAGTATATCTAATGTGGTGCCCAAGTCAGGAGATAAATCATTTTACGGATAAAAATGGCAATTCCACTAAAAAATATAATACATGAAAAAATCAAGGAAGTAAATTCCCTTACAGATGTAGAGTTATACAAAGCTCTGACAAAAGATGGGACAATTATTACAGAGGACAAATTCAATAAATTATTACTAGATCTAGAAATTTTGGGATTGATTAAAGTTGCATGGATAACAAAAGATGCACGCAGAATAGAAATAGTCACAATAAAAGAGGAAATAGACATAGTTGATGAACAAAATCAAGAAATGATGGAAAAAGACTATGAAGCTAGTTTTCCGGGCTTTGAAAAATAATTAAAATTCTAAAATAGTGGGAAATGAAATGCGGCATCTAATGCAATTGCAACAAAAATTATTGTAAGATAAGGAGCAGTTACTTTGTATGCTTTCCATGCAAATTCAGATGTGGGATTCTTTGTGAGTTTGTAGTGATAAGATAACATCAAACCTCCTGAAACTACTGCAATTACAGCATATACAATTCCCATACCAAATGCACAAAGCATCAAAGAGTATGGAAGTAAAATTAGGGTATTTCCCAAAATGTATTTTGATGTTCTTTGCATTCCAATTACAACTGGGAGCATTGGAATTTTGGCTTGGGCATATTCATCTTTGATCTTCATTGCAAGACACCAAAAGTGTGATGGGGTCCATACAAATACTAAAAATCCTACTAGAAATCCCAATAGATCCATACTGCCAGTTGCAGCTGACCAACCTGCCCAAGATGCAGCACTGCCAGCAATGCCACCAATAACAATATTTGATGTGTTTAGTCGTTTAAGCCACACTGTGTATATTATGACATAGGAAAATATTCCCAACGCAATAAAAAATGCAGAGACAGCATTTAGTGCAAAATATCCATAAATTACAGAAACACAACTTACTGCAAATCCATAAATCAAAACATGTGATGATTTCATTCTACCAGAAGGTATTGGTCTAGTACTAGTTCTCGTCATTTTTGGATCAATATCTTTGTCATAGTAGTGATTCAGAGCACTTGAACCAGCAGAAGCCAATGCACCTGCTATAATGATATGCAGATATGCCAAATAATCTAATTGTGGTGCATCTGGAACTAGTTTGTTTGCGGCATACATTGAGGTTACAGCAGTAATCACTAGTAAAACAACAATTCGTGGTTTGGATATTTCCATTATTTCCTTAAAGCCCAATCTTACTCTATCCAAATCAGAAGCCATTTAATTTATTCGACGTTGATGATCCGTGTTATTTTCAAAAGGAATAAGTATCTCAGTCCTAACAGCTAGCTTGAATGAGTAATTGGGACCTCATGATGCCAGGCATGGGATTGACAGCTATAGGTTTAACAGGTGTTACAATAGCGTATTCAGGAATCGCTCATACATTTATCGATGGAATGCATGCATTGACAGGTCTGACCATGTTTATTGGGCTGATCTTTCTGTCAGTAGGTATCTTAGATGGAGGCATCTCAACTAGCAACAGAGCCAAAGCAACTACACTAGTAATAATATCAATTGCATTGGGATTTGCAACATTTGCATTAACAATGAATTCATCAAATTACACAATTACCCTAGCAGGACTGTTAATGGCAATTGCATTTCCATCAATAATCATAGCATATCTTGCAATGAAGATGCCACAATATGCTAAACCAGTAGGAGTAATTGTGGGACTAGCAAGTGCGACAGGAATTATCGTATGGTTTGCATTTGGACTAGTCAGCCCAGATACTTACATGATTAATGAACCAATCATAGAGGAGGTACCTGAAAAAGAAATACAATCTACAGGTCCAATATTTGCAATTACAATTTTAGCGGATTCATCCATACAGGGAAATCCAGACTATGAACCAGATGTAGCATATGTTCCAAAAGGACACATTATAGAATGGACAAATGCAGATACAGTAGTACATACTGTAACTAGCTCAGTTGACTTTGGAGATACATTTAATTCAAATATGATCAATGCAGGTGAGAAATTCACACTAGATACAAGCAAATTAGTATCTAGTGAATATGAATACATGTGTATAGTGCATCCATGGATGATAGCGACATTAATCATAGAAGACCCAAAAGAAGATGTCAAAGTAGCAATTCCACAAGGGGCTGGAATTGAACAAATGGGACAAGTCTATTTTGATCCTGAAGTAATTCAAATTCCAGTAGGAACTACAGTAGTTTGGGAAAACATAGATGATGCAATGCATACAGTAACTTCAGGTAATCCACAAGAAGGAGTAAATGGATCATTTGATTCAGAAATGATTGCTGCAGGCGATTCATTCAAGTTCACATTTAATGTCCCAGGAAAAGAAGACTACTTTTGCATGGTGCATCCTTGGATGATAGGTTCTGTTGAAATACAATAGACTTGCAAAAAATCATTATATCAGAATCTCAAAAAAAAACTCTTGTAAATCATGCAAATAATGAAAAACCAAATGAGTCGTGTGCCATATTATTTGGCACTGTAAATGAACAAAAAACCATAGTAAAAGAAATATTTCTTGCAAAAAACATAGATGAATCTCCAGTTAATTTTACAATTTCAAATGAGCAATTAATCAAATGCTACAAAACTGCAGAAGAAAAAAAGATGGAAGTTGTGGGCATTTTTCATTCACATCCAAATTCTGAGGCATATCCGTCAAGTACAGATAAAAAATTCATGTACAGTAACCCGGTTGTGTGGGTGATTTATTCAGGAATATCAAATGAATTCAAAGCATATGTGCTTGAATCAGATATTTTAGAAGTTTTAATTGAAACGTAAAGATCAGGATTTTAATCTAAGAGATATTCATTCCATCTGGACTTCATTACAATATTTTGTTCTATAACTTTGAAATGAATTACTCGTCTCACAAGGATCTTTGAATTAAATACCCCTTTTTTTAAATAGAGTTATGGAAATTCATGTATACGACACCTATGTCAAAGCCAAAGATGGTCATACCATGCACTTTGATGTAATTACTGGTGAGAAAAACCACGATAAAGCCCTAGTATATGGTAAAGAGTGGCTAAAATCAGTCGGTGAGGCAAGTGCAACAATGACAACCAATGAATGTCAATTCTGTCATTCACAAGGTGCACCAGAGCCTGTTGAACGGGCAATTAAGGAACAAGGTTATTTCATCCAAAAAATGGAAGGCTGTCCTTAAACATTTTTTCCTTTTTTAATTATTTTGATCTATATTTTTTAGGTCAATCATTTTCTTTAAAGTATGACAGAACAAAAGTATTCAAAGTGGACAGTGGAAGGAGACAAAAAAACAAAATGGATTTGTGGTTGTTTTCAGACAGCAGATGACTATTTTAAATTCTGTAAAAATCACAATGACATTTTGAAAAAAGCAATTCAAACACAAATAGATGAATTGGATTTGACTCTAGTAATAGAAGATTAGAGTGCAAGTAGTGCTACAAATGCAGATACAAAGACAATTGCAATTGTGTTTAGTAGTTTGATTACGGTGTTTAATGCAGGACCTGCTGTATCTTTGTAAGGATCACCAATAATATCACCGACAACTGCTACTTTGTGTAATTCAGTTCCTTTGTTTCCTTGCATCTCAACTAGTTTCTTTGCATTATCCCATGCACCACCAGTGTTTGCCAAGTGGTATGCCAATGGGAGTCCAGTGACTACTGCACCCATCAATAAACCAGCTACAGCAGTTGGTCCCAATAAAATACCCAAAACAATAGGAGAGACAATGGCAATGATTGCAGGTTTCCAAAGTTCCTTAATTGATGCAGCAGTTGCAATATCTACGCATTTTGCATAATCGGGTTTTGATGTTCCTGCAAGAATTCCAGAGTCAGATTTGAATTGTCGTCTTACTTCGTCTACCATTTTTCCTGCAGCACGAGATACACCGTTGATAAGTTGTCCAGTAATAATAAATGGAATTAATCCACCAACCAATAATCCTACAATAACAGTTACATTTGTCAAACTATAATTCAAATCCAAGATTCCTGCAAAAATATGTGAGGCTTCAAATTGAAATGCCTGTATCATGGCAAGTGCAGCCAATCCAGCACTGGCAATAGCAAATCCTTTGGTTACTGCTTTAGTGGTGTTTCCTACAGCATCGATTTCATCAGTGACTTTTCTGTTTTCTTCACCCATTCCAGTCATCTCTACAATTCCACCTGCATTATCTGCAATTGGCCCAAAGGCATCAATGCTAAGGACAATTCCTGCAAGACTAAGCATAGCCATTGCAGTTAATGAAGTTCCAAAGATTCCATACAATACTGGGTCTGTACCTTCAGGTGCAGCATTTGAAGCAATACTAAATGAAACAATAATTGCAATAATTAATGCAATCATAAATGGTCCAGTTGATTGCATTCCTTTGATAATTCCCATTAATGTAAGTGATGCGTATCCCCATTTTGCAGATTCAACAATATCTTGAACAGGTTTGTATTTGTAATTTGTATATCTGTCAGTAATCTTTTGAATTACCGGTACTAGAATCACACCAATTACGGTTGTTCCAAATAATGCATATGCAATTGTTGTTTGTCCAAGGAAATAATATGTAAATATAAAATTCAAAATAATTGCGATTGTAGCAGAAACATAAAATGATACATTCAGTGGTTTCATAACATCAGTGATATTTTTAGAACGAACTATTACAATACCAATAATTGATGCAACCATTCCAGAAGTTCCAATTAAAATTGGATACATGAAAAATTCGGGAGCACCAATAAGTGCAGCAATAAGTAAGGAAGCTAGTATAGTAACAATATAAGACTCGTAAACATCAGAACCCATTCCTGCGGCATCACCTACATTATCACCAACATTATCGGCAATAGTTGCAGGATTTCTAGGATCATCTTCAGGAATATTGGCTTCTACTTTTCCTACCAAGTCTGCACCCATATCTGCAGCCTTTGTAAAAATTCCACCACCAATTCTTATGAATAATGCAATTAGACTTGCGCCAATACCAACACCGGCAATTGTGATTGGATCAGGATAAATCATGTAAAGTCCGGTAATTGCCAAGAGTGCCATTGCAGGAACTGCCAATCCAACAGTTGCTCCACCTCTAAAGGCCATAGCAAATGTCTTACCTAATCCACTACCACTTAGATGAGCAGCTCTTACTGCCGCCTTGACAGTAATTTTTAATGAAATCAATCCGGCAACTGCTGAAAGTGTCGCACCTACAGCAAATGCCAATCCATTTGAAAATCCAATAAAGTATCCAATAATGATTGAAAGTGCAATTGCTATTGGAATTATAATTTTCATCTCTCTTCTCAGAAATGCCGCAGCTCCAACTTTGACTGCATTTGAGATTTCCATCATCTCTTTAGTGCCTGAAGGTTGTTTTGTAATCCAAGTAACTATGCCTAGAGCAACTATGAAAGAAGCAATACCAGCCCCAATAGGCAAAATTTGTTGTATATCCATGCTATAATTGGCTTGCCTGGGGCTTGGAAATATAAATCAATGAGGGAAATTTATTTTCTTTTTTGATATGGCAAAAATGATTTTCCACGGAGTCCTTGTCTTACCAGCTTGTTGAATCGTCTACCATGTGCAAGATATGGAAATCTCATGTGGATTAATTCATGGACTAGAGTATTTTCCAAAATCTTTTCATCAGGAATTTTTCGAATATTAATGAAAACCAAGTTATGTTGCAAATATGAAACACCATAGTATTTGTAAGCAGATGTTCTCCTGCCTTCAGTCATTTCTTTTGGCATATCCAATACTTCTTTTGTAGTTAGCAGAATTTTAGGCTCAGATATAGAAAAGCGGTTTGAGTAGATACCAATTTTTTCTAATATTTGCAATTTTAATTCAGGATCTAACTTCACAGTAATTTGTCATATAATCTACGTTTATTCTGAAATGTCAATTCTTGTATGAGAATTGGTGTATTATGTTTTGTATACTATTCTCAGATATAGGTATCTTCTAGAAAAAAGATTCAGAATTAAATTTTATCATGTGAATTAATAGGGTCAGAATATTTTGTAGTGTAATCACAAATCATACAGCCACCGTCTCATCATACCCCAGTTATTCCATTAGATCAAGTAATCTCTGTGTTTTATTTCTAATTTCTGGAGTTATTTTGACTATAACTAATCCTTCGTTTGGCTGACCATACATGACTAGTGAATTTTCAGGAGCATGAATGCACACTGGAATTACTAAAAGATCTTCTTCACCTATAACAGTTAGTCTCACAGGTGTTTTTGAAGCAAACGCTTTTTTTATTGCATCAATACTTTGAGGGGTTATCTCAGCTGCTGGGTTGTTACAGACAAGTTCGGTGTATGTGTTGTCATTTTTTGGAGGTTCTCGTCTTACTCTTTTTTCTTGATTATCAATAATTTGCAATGAAGGAATTAAATCAAAAGCAATCATTTTTTCAGTTGTCCTATCACCAACTGTAATTAAATACGAATTTTTTGGTAGATGTTTTTGTATGTTTGATTTGTTTGCCTGACTTTCAGGAATCAAGCTACCTAGTGGAATTTTCAGTTGGTCTCTAAGGGAATCAGGTAATTTCACAGGAATCGCAATTAGTTAGTTTGTATAGATTCAGTTTTATTTTCAGATTCCATTTCTTCTTGTAGTTTTGCAGCAAGAATACTACATTGTGCTGCAATATTTTTTGCACTTGATCTAAATGCATTGGCACTTGGAGAATCAGGATTTGTAATTATAATTGGCTTGCCTAAATCAGAACCAGACATAATTCCAGAGTTCAATGGAATCTCACCTAGAAATGGAATTTTAAATTCTTCACTGATTTTTTTTGCACCGCCTTCACCAAAAATATAGTGCTTTTCAGTACAATTAGGACAAATAAAGTAACTCATGTTTTCTACAACACCTAGAATTGGGACATTTAGTTTTTCAAACATTCCAATTGCTTTTACAGCAACATTACTTGCGACATCTTGTGGAGTTGTGACTACCAAAATTCCAGTAATAGGAATTGTTTGTGCAAGTGTTAATGGAATATCACCAGTTCCTGGAGGAAGATCCACTATAAGATAATCCAAGTCAGACCAATTAGTATCAACTAAAAATTGCTTTAAGATTCCAGAAATAATTGGACCTCTGTAAATTGCTGCCTGATGTGATTGTTCTGCAAAAAAACCAAATGAAACTACTTGTAACCCATGAGATATTGCAGGTTGTAATTTGTTATCTTCTACTTCCATGTAAGCACTTTTCATTCCAAGCATCAGAGGAATACTAGGACCATAGATATCTGCATCAAGTAAACCGACTTTGGCACCAGCCTGTGATAAAGCCAATGCTAAATTCAAAGATACAGTTGATTTTCCTACTCCCCCTTTGCCACTTGCAACGCCAATAATATTTTTGACAGTTGCCATTGAAGTATCTGCATCAAGTGAACGACCTTCCATCACTTTTGCAGTTACTTTCATATCAAAATTTTTGAGTTCTTTGATTTCAGCAATTGCTTTTCGTACATCATCTTCAATTTCTACATTAAAGGGGCATGCCGGAGTTGTAAGCTCCAAAGTAAATTTCAGATTTCCATCATTAAGCTCAAGGTCTTTAATCATTCCCATAGTTACAATATCTTTTTTCAAATCAGGATCAATTACTGTACTTAGTTTTTCAAGAACTTGATCAATTCCAACCATTGGGTGAAAAAGTCAGGTTACTTTATTTAAACCTAGAACGGTCAATTCCTTAAACAAAGGTCAGACAGTTAAAAAACAGCAATTATTCGAAAAATATACAAAAAAATTACTCAAATTAAGCGTAAATTATCCAAAGATTCATAAATTCAAAATCAAGAAAATATCACAGTTGTTTTCTATATCTACTCTACTTGATGTTGTTAGGATTCCACCAAGCATGTTTGGAACATCAATAAAAAAGGCAGCAACAAACATTCTCAAAGACAAGTATGAGAGCATGATTAATGCAGAATTAGGATATATCATTATGATTTTAGATGCCAAAGTTGATGAAATGGGAAAGATGATTGCTGGAGACGGCGGAACATTTCACAAAGTCGAATTTGAAGCATTGACATTTTATCCAAAACTCCAAGAAATTGTTCAAGGAGAAATTGTAGACATTACAGACTTTGGTGCATTTGTAAGAATAGGTCCAACTGATGCATTACTACATTTATCACAAGTCATGGATGACTATCTAAAGAGCGATGTAAAATCTGGAATGATTTTAGCTAATCAAAGTGGCAGAACATTAAAAGTTGGTTCAACTCTTAGAGCAAGAATTACAGCGGTATCATTAGGCAAAGCTGCTGCAATGGGAAAAATTGGAATCACATGCAGACAACCATTCCTTGGTGCAGATGATTGGATTGCAGAAGAGATCAAAAAGTCTAGCGGTGGCTCAGCAGATTCAAAAGAAGCTAAAGTAGAGGCAAGTTAAATGGCACGAGAAATGGCTTGTAGAAAATGCAAGTTTGTAACTACAGGAAAAGTGTGTCCAGTTTGTAAATCATCAGACTTGACACCAGATTGGACTGGAATTGTACTAGTTGTTGACCCAACAAATTCGCAGGTTTCAAAAACATTGGGAATAAAACAAAAAGGCAAGTACGCAATCAAAGTAACGTAAGTTTCTAAATCTTTAAAATCATACCAGCGCATATCACCATGTTGTCATTTAATGCTAAAAAACAATTAATGGAATTTTTATCCGAAGACATAGGTAAAGGTGATATTACAAGTGCACTTTTACCAAAAAGAAACATCTCTGCCAAAATAATATCAAGAGAGCAAGCCATTGTGGCAGGAGTGAAATATGCAAAAGAGATTTTCAGATTAAAAGGATGTAGTGTGAGAGTTGTAAAAAAAGACGGCAGTAAGATAAAACCAAATCAAATCATAATGACTATTTCAGGGGATGCAGGAAAAATTCTAACATGTGAGAGAACAGCACTGAATTTACTTACAAGAATGAGCGGTATTGCAACTCAGACAGATGAGCTGGTAAAAAAAATTTCAAACAAAAAAACTAAACTATATGCAACTAGAAAGACTGCTCCAGGCTTAAGATATTTTGATAAAGAAGCAGTGAAGATTGGAGGCGGAAAAAAACACCGATTAAAACTAGATGAAATGGTGATGATCAAAGACAATCACATTGCAGCATCAGATTCATTGTTATCTTTGATAAAAAGTGCAAAAAGAAAATATAAAAAATTTGAAGTCGAAGTTGAAAATACATCAGATGCGGTATTGGCTGCAAAAGAGGGAGCAACCATAATTATGTTGGATAATTTCTCTCCAGAACAAATTAAAAAGACAATTCAGATTCTTAAAAATCAGAAATTGCGAGATAGAGTAATGCTTGAGGCATCAGGTGGAATTAACTCAAAAAACATTGCAAAATATGGCAATACAGGGGTGGATATTATCTCAGTAGGTAGTATAACCAATTCAGTCAAAGGAATTGATATGAGTTTAGAGATATAGATTATTTTGTAGATTCAATTTTTGATAATAATTCAGATACGGCTTTGTTTTTTGGATCAATTTCTCTGATTTTGTTACAGCATTGAATTGCCTGTTTATGTTCACCAAGATAATAATGAGAGTTTGCCTTTAAGATTAAAACTTCGATATCAAAAGTAGCAATTTCCAGGGATTTTTCAAAATATGAAATAGCAGAAGAATAGTTGTTTTTTAGATAGTATATTCCGCCAATAATAAACAAAACATCATTTTCTTCAGGAATTTTTTGTAAAATTTCAGAACCCATTTTCAAAGCGGCATCATACTGTTTTTGTTTTACAAGTTTTCGTAGTTCTTTCTTTTTTTGAGAAGTCTGTTTTATTTCAGAATTTTTACTAAATAATCCAACCAATTCACATCAATATTATCCAAATAATATAGTTAGCAAAAAACTATCGTAGATTAGCTAATTGCAAGCATTCTTTCTATTGCCAAACGAGCCTTGTCTGCAGTTTCTTTTGGTACAATAACTTGATTTTTTTCTTGTACCAGTGCATCGTAGACTTTTTTCAGTGTGATCAGTTTCATGTATTGGCATTCTGCTTTTTCTGATGCAGGAATGAATGTTTTATCTGGATGTTGTTGTCTCATTTTGTATAAAATTCCAGTCTCAGTGGCAACAACAAAACTCTTTGCTTTTGAATTATTTACATGATTAAGCATACCTTCTGTTGAAAGAATGGAAACTTTTCTATTATCAAAACTTCCTGATGCAGCATCATACATCATTGGAGTGGTACAACTGCATTCGGGATGTATTAAAAATTCAGCATCTTGCATTGAATCTAATTTTTTTGTAATGTCTTCTGGTGTAATGCCAGCATGAACGTGGCATTCTCCTGCCCATATGAACATATTTTTTCGTCCAGTAACTTTGGCAACATAAGAGCCCAAGAACATATCAGGTAAAAATAAAATTTCTTTGTCATCAGGAATTGCTTTGACTACATTTACTGCATTTGCTGAAGTGCAACAGTAATCTAGTTCTGATTTTATTTCTGCAGTTGTATTAACATAACCAACTGTGATAGCATCAGGATGTTGTTTCTTCCAGTTTCTCAACTCTTCAACAGTGATTGAATCAGATAAAGAACATCCTGCTTGCAAATCAGGAATTAGTACTTTTTTGTCAGGACAGATAATTGCTGCAGTTTCTGCCATAAAATGGACTCCACAAAACAGAATTGTTTTTTGAGAAACTTTGGCAGCTTGTCTTGATAATCCTAGTGAATCTCCGGTAAAATCTGCTATATCTTGAACATCAGGAATTTGATAATTGTGTGCAAGAATAACTACGTCTTTTTCTTTTTTCAGACGAAGAATTTCATTTTTGAGGCTTGTTTCTTGGACTAACATTTGCAAACACCATTGCATTCAGTAGTGATTTAAAGAATAAGATCAAGTCATGATTATTCTAAAAAACAGGCAATTATGGCAATTCTTGCCATATTACGTACCAACAGAAATACCACTGGAGCAGTATTTGCGTAAGGTCTCAATTGCAGATAAAATTGCTAATTTGCTAGTTTTTGGATTTGTTTCATCGGGAATATTTTCTATGCTAAAAGTCATCTTGCCAAACTTTCCTTGTGCTGTTATGTTATGAGTATTTTTTGCAGTGTTTGGATCTGCAACAATTTTTACAGTAGTCTTTTCACTTCCGATTCCAGCTAAACTGAGTAATGCTGCAACGTTTATGTTTGCAGGAAAAAGTGAAACTGCCTCTTTGGCTTTACCTTCAAAGATGATTGTAGGTTTGTCAATTTTTTCTAAATCAATATTTGATGTTTCAAAGAATTTTGCACCTTTTAATGATCTTGGATGTTTAGTTGTAGTTAGAGTTACAGAATCTAATTGGTCATGGACTGATTTGATTGCATCCAATCCTGCAATTGCACCAGACGGCAGATAGATTGTTTTATGAAAATACTCGCATGCTTCAGATAAAATATCATAAATAGATTCATCAAGTAAAGCACCAACACTCATAATCATCAAATCTCTTTTGTTTTGTAAAACACTATGCGCTACATTTCGAACTGCTTCTTGTGATGCAGCTTCAACTACAATATCAACTGGATAAGATGATAAAAGGTGTGGATTTTCAACAATTTCAGGTTTATTTTTTAATTTTTGCACCAGTATAGTTGATGCATCTTTAGAGGAATCATACACATGAGTTAAGATGCCAGGTATTTTTCCTGAATCAATTGCAAGTGCAATTTGAGTTCCAATAGCGCCGCAACCTAAAAGTCCTATTTTTTTCAAGCAACTATACTCTAAACAATCACTTAATTAATTCTAGTCCAAAGTAGATCAAAAGTATGATTTATCATCAATCTATTTAAGAGAAAAAACGAGAATAAAATTATGAATTTTGATATAAAAAATAGAACAGTATTTGGAATAGTTTTATTTTTAACATTATCTTTGGCGGTATTCTTGATAAATCCAGTAAATGCAGATGTAGAATCACCAAAAAAACAGATCAAAAGAGGGGTTCCAATAGAAGATATCACTTGCAAGACAGGTCTTAGTTTGGTGATACGAACTAATGGATTTGTGGCATGTGTCAAATCTACAACTGCTGATAAATTAGAAAAGATGGGGCTAGTAACAAAAATCATAAAATTAGAAAAAGACACTCCTAAAGATTCAGAATACACTCCTATGAATAATTCAGAAGAGATTTCAATAGTTCCAGCGTCAACTGGAAGTATAGTAAATTTTTACATTACAGATGATGACTTGAATTTGGCTCATAATGGAATAGAAGCAGTGTCTACTGATGGATTGTTTGAATTTTCAATTAATGGAATTTCAATTGATGGACCTTCAACTATGATTGAGACTGGACCAGACACTGGACGATTCTATGTGAAATTACAATTACCAGATACCATTAATGGTATACCTTTGGATCAAAATGATGTTGTCTTGATAAAATATTTGGATACATCAGATTATTCAGGAAATGAGCAGGTTATAACTAAATCAATTCCACTGACAAATTCTTATGCAAAAGTAGAGACATCAGGTGGTAGTTCAAGAATTGGACATGAATTTATTGTTAGAATTTACGAGCCAGATGCAAATTTGGATTCCAAAGATGAGGACAAAATATCTCTGAGTCAATTCGAGTATAGAGGAGAAGGTGGAATCAGGACAACACTTGCAAATCCCAGCTTTGATGCAAATTCTGCATATATGATTGAAACAGGACCAAACACTAGTACTTTTGAAGTGAAAATAGAGATACCTCGAAGATTAGATGGTAAGGTAGTGGATATAGGAGATTGGTATGAAATTAGATACATCGATAGTTCAACACCATCCAATACAGATGAAAAAATAATTTTGAAAGGAAAAATTGGCTAGAGTTTAACTCAAGTGAAACATTAGTGAATAATCAGTACAACCTAAAGATTTTATTCAAACCAACAAAGTATTGTTGTGCTAAATACAGTCTACAAGGATGCCATTATCAACAGAGAAAAGATGTTGTCCATTCTAAAGGGGCCAAAATTTGAGCAAATTTTACAAAAAGCAAAGGAAAATTGGGTAGAATTTACGCCTACAAAACAAGATGTGGTCACAGCAGGAATTGACAGTAGTTTTAACAATACAAGATTTCAGGGAATTGAGCTTTGGGCTACAACTGCAGTATCCATAAAATCAAATGGAGAAGTGTTAGTTGATTTACATGATTCAGGATTAGGATCAGATATTGACCTTTCGAAGATTGCAAGCAAAATGGAAATCGATGCTTGTGAAAGAACTGTGGATTTAGTAGATTTGGTGTTAATGGATGGCTCACTCCATTCACAATTTATGACAAGACAATCATCACTAGATGCATTGGTTGTAAAAACTATGAAAAAAAGAGATAATGTAATTTTCATTGCAAAGACATCAAATACAAAAAAACAATTTGAGAATCTAGGTTCTTTGGCAGGAGATATTTTTTATTACAATCACATTACAAATGGCTCTGGATTTAGCAAGATATTTGTAGAAAAAAAATATGGAGCAGATAAAGTAATTTCGTCTACATTTGTTCGATTAAGTGATTCAACTCCAATCATAAAGCTAGAATTTTTAGGAGGTCATCGTGATAATGATGAAATCAAATCCACAATGAATAAACTGTACAAGAGTAGCATAGGAGGATACCCATATGCGTTAAAGCTTGCCCATAATAACTGTAAAATATCTGATAAAGAACTTGCAAAAATGGTTAGTTTGTTGGGATTAAGTAACGAAATTGGTTCACGTGAGGTTTTAGGTTGAACACAGGTTTTGTAATAGGTGAATCAAAGCCTACATTTGTAACTGCAATTACATCTAGGCCACTCTCTGTTGGGGAATATATCAAAATTGATTCAGATGAAGGGGAAATTTTGGGATTGGTTGAAAAATCTTCAGTCTCTAGTGCTGCATTTGCAGATGTGAAAAATTTTGATGAAGCTGCAGAAAGTACAGAAATTGCAGAAATAAACAAGAGAGACAAAACATACACAGCACATATCGGAATTTTAGGATTTTTAGAAAATTTGCGAAAAGGGCAATCAATTATACCAGCTGTGCCGCCAATCCCTGGAACACCAATATCACAGCCAACAAAAGAAGATTTAGAGGCTATTTTTAGTCCACAAAAAGAAGGATGGGTCAAAATTGGAAATTTATTAAGAGATAAAACAATTGATGCCAAAATCAATCTAGATAAAATTGTTTCAAGACATTTAGGAATTCTAGCAATGACAGGAATGGGGAAAAGCAATCTTGTTTCTTTGATTACAAAACAAATTGGAAAACTAAAAGGAACTGTAATAATTTTTGATTATCATAATGACTACACAACGTTAAACATTCCACGGATCAATGTAATTGATGCAAAAATTAATCCAAGATTACTAGATGCAGATCAATTATCAGAAGTGTTAGAGATCAGAGATGGGGCCAATGTTCAACAGAGAGTACTAAGAATGGCATTTACAAGACATGTTAAAGAATCAAAAGAGTTTTGGAAGAAATTAGAAAATGAAGTAGAATTCATTGTAAATTCAGAAGACAAAAAGATCAAAGAGATCAGAACATCAGCATACAGAGTACAAGATATAATAGAAGAAGCTCAAAGAAGATTTGAAGATATTTTGGATCCAGATATGGGAGATCCAATAAGTTTCATTAAAGAGGGACGTACTAACATTCTAAACATTTCAGAATTGTCGGAAAAACAAGCAAATGTTGCACTTGCGTTTTATTTACAACAATTACTCAAAGATAGAAAAGATGCAAGCATTGTAAAACATGGAAGAACAAAGAAAGATAGAAGTTATAAATTCAATTCACCAATTTTTGTAATAATAGAAGAAGCACATGTCTTTATTCCAAAGGATCACGATACAAGTGCAAAATATTGGGCAGCTAAAATTGCCAGAGAGGGAAGAAAATTTGGATTAGGTTTAGGAATAGTATCACAAAGACCTCGAAGTGTAGATCTTAATGTTCTAAGTCAGCTAGGTTCTTTTGCAATAATGAAGATCATTCAGGAAGATGACCAACGCCAAATAGCAGCTGCTACAGAATCTACTAGTCGTGAATTAATTGCTCAATTGACTTCTTTGAATGTAGGAGATGCAATACTAGTAGGGCAATGGACTAACTTACCATCACTTGTTCATGTTGAAGAGGTAAAAGAAAAGATAATGGGTGCAGATCAAAGTGCAGTCAACGCATGGGCAAAAGCAGAAAAGATGAGCGAAATTGCAGTAGAATCAACACAAGGACTTGTTCAGAAGGATTTGTTGTTAGATTAAATGTTATTTTCACATATTTCAGACACACATTTGGGATTAGTACAATATGGATCAGAAGAACGAGAACAAGATGTGTATCATGTTTTTAATCAAGCCATAGATATATCAATTAAAGATCATGTTGATTTTGTAATATTTGCAGGAGATATTTTTCATGTTCCAAATCCAAACGGAACAGCAATAATGCAAATGGCTAATGCACTAAAACAATTAAAAAAAAATAACATAGATTCATTTTTTATTTTAGGAGACCACGACATAAGTAGAATTCGCACTACACCAATTCCATATGTATATCATAATTTAGAATTTTCAAGATACATAGGACAAGGAAACCCAGTTGAGTACAAAGGAATTTTGTTAGTGGGGTTTGATAAAATAAGAAAAGCAGAAATTGCACAATTTGAAGAAAAATTCAAAGCAGTTGATAAAATTGCAAATAATCATACAGGACATAAAATTTTGGTGATGCATCAAGGAATTACAGAATTTAACAAGTTTGCAGGAGAGTTACAATCCACAGATTTACCAAAAAATTTCACATATTACGCAATGGGACATCTACATGATCATGACATTAAGCAATTCAATCATCTTAATGGACCAATAGCATATCCAGGATCTATTGAACTCACAACAAGTGAGGTAATCAAAGAAATAAAAAAAGGATTTCTCGAAGTAGATATTTCAAGTGAAGAAGCAAAACCGAATTGGATCGAATTAGATACAAGAAAGCAATTTTCGTTCAAAACAGAGTATGATGAATTGGCAAAATCAATCGATGAAATTTCTATGAAAATAGGCAAAATGGAGCGTAAACCTATTGTAGAAATAAAAATTCAAGGAGAAAATATAGAAACAGATCAGATACAGGCACAAATTTCACGGCTACATGCTCAAACGTTGAGATGTTTTTGGAGAATTACTTCTAAAGAAATATCAGATTCATCAGTATTTTTAGAAAGACCAAATGCAATAGAGGATGAAATGTTTAGACTGTCAGTTGATGCAATTGGCTCAGAACAAATTGCAAATTTTGCTGTAAAGGAATTACTTCCACTGTTAGCTTCAAATCAAATCAAAGAGGCATCGCAAATAATAATTGAGAATTTTGAAAAATATAAAAAGGAGAAAGAAAATGATCACGTCAATTGAGTTAGGAGATTTTTTATCACATTCTGAAACAAAATTAGAATTTGGAAATGGTGTAACAGTATTTGTGGGACAAAATGGTGCTGGAAAATCGAGTATCATAGATGCTATCACATTTGCATTATTTGGACAACATACGAGAAAATCAAATAAGGGTTTGATAAAACGCGGAGCGAATCAAGGATTTGCCAAAGTAGAATTTAATATAAATGGAAAGCAGTACCAAGCAGTAAGAAAAATAGATAACAAAGGTGGACTCGCTGCAAAATTCACTGAAAAAATTAACGGCGAATTTATAGAAATTGCAGCAGGGGAAAGAAAACAATTTGGAGAATCCATGACGCATGAGGTTGAAAAAACAATAGGTTTGGATTTTGAGAAATTAAAGATTGCATCCATTGTACAACAAGGCGAATTAAATGCAATAATTAAAGCAAAACCAAAAGAATTCAAAGAATTACTAAATGCAATAATTGGAATTGACAAGTTGGATGTTGCATCAGAAGCAATGAAGACAGTTAACAAAAATTTTCGTGAAAAAATAAGAGAAGACATAGGCTATGATGATACACATGTTGATATTTTATTACGAGATCTACAAAAATACAAAACAGAACTTGAAGATGCAAGGCCACAAAAAGAACAACTCAAAGTAAAACAGACACAATTACAGAAAGAAATTACGGAACTTAGAATAAAGTTGGAAACAGAAACTCCAAAGATAGACAAAATTAATCAATTAGAACTGAGAAAAAGAGAACTGCAATCATATGCAAAAGAAGCAATTCAAGAAATCCAACGTGAGATAGCCGAAAAAGAGCGTAAAATACGTGATTGTGAGGGGTGTTTTGAGCACATAAGTCTGAAAAAAGACTTGGAATCAAAGATAGAAAAAATAGAGGTGGCTGTGGAGGGAACTCAAAAAAAGATACAGGAACTAACAGGTCAAGTTGCATCACTTAAGGAAAAACAAGCACTTGCTGAAAAGATTCAGTTAAAGGATAACAGATGTCCTGTATGTGATTCAAAAGTTGAAAAACTAACTCCCTTATTTCAAGAAGAGCATCTAAAACAAGAAATTGTATTTCTTAAAGAACAGATGACTGTAACAGAAAAAGAGCGTACAATGTACAATCAAAAAAGAATTGAGTTTTCTCAAAAACTACAAAACGCAAGAGACGCTGAAGCAACATTAAAGGCACATTCCATCAAAGATCAAGAAGATATAAGAAAAATTCAAGAAGAAATAAAATTAAAGAAAGGAATTCAAAAAATTCCTTTATCTATTAATGGAAATCTATTAGAAATATCGCAAATAGATTCACATGCAAAAATAATTTTTGAAAACATTACAAAATTAGAACAAGAAATAAAAGGATTCAATGAAAAAGAATTTTTAAATCTAAAAGAATCCATTAATGAAAAACAAGCTAATCTTTCACAAATAGATCAGAATCTAGGTGCAGTAACAGAAAAAATTACAAAATATGAAGAACAAATAAAATTAATACAAAATGCGGTTTCTAAGCTTAAAGTAGTTAAAAAATATGTGGAGGAATTAGATACTATTCAAATGAACATATTTAGTAGAGATGGTCCAGTGGCAACTAGCCTTAGATCATGGGCACTCAATACTATTTCAACAAAATCTTCTGAATATCTTACATTACTTAATACAAAAATTCAAAGAATATCACTTTCAGAGAAAGCACGTGATATCTCAATTACATGTTATTCTAAAAATGAAATATTAGATTTAGAATCACTTAGTGGGGGGGAGCAAGTTAGCGTGGCACTTGCACTGAGATTGGGAATGGCAAGCCTACTTGGAGCATCAAATCTTAATTTAATGATACTTGACGAGCCTACAACACATCTGGATGCAGAGCGTAAAAAATCACTTGTAGATGTATTGTCTCAACTATCAGACATTACAAATGTTGGAAAACCAATGCAATTTATCATAATTACACATGATTCAGAAATATTTGAAGACTCTAACGTAGAAAGAATATACAAATTTGAATCAACGGAACAAGGAAGCAAAATAACGGTATTTTAAGACGATTTTAATTTACAATAACTTTGCCAGTCATCCAAGGATGCAACATACAATGGTAATCATATTCTCCAGATTCTGTAAAGACATACTCCCATTCCTGGTCTGGCATCATCATTCCTGAATCAAAAAGACCATCATGAAGTGCAGGCAATCCACTAGTTACTGTGTGAGCTGCAGAATCTGTATTAATCCAAACTACTGGCTCTCCAGAATAAATTTCAACTTTATAAGGAAGATAACATTCGTTTGTAGTTTCACATCCTGGAGAAGATGCACCTTGTGCCATTGTGACTTCTAGAGGAGCTGCACGCTTTTCTGTTGGTACAACTTCTGGCTCAACTGGAACTATAACAACTTCAGGTTCAACTGGTGATGGCTCTCCAACTGCAATTTCATTAATCATATCATTTACAATAATTTCTCCAGTCATCCAAGGATGAACCATACAAAAGTAAGGATATTCCCCTGATTCATCAAATGTAAATTCAAAAGTAGTTCCTGACATAAACAAGCTAGAATCAAAGACTCCATCCATTCCATCTACAGGAGTTCCACTAGAAACAGTATGGGCTGCAGTATCGTCATTACTCCACAAAACAGTATCACCAACTTGAATCTCTAAAGAAAATGGAAGATAGCATTCACTAGTATTTTCACATCCGGGAGTTCCTGCACCTTGTGGAATTGAGATCATATGCGTAATTGGAAGTACTGGCATTGCAGATACAGGTGGAGTTATTTTTGATTCAGCAGTTGCGCTAACAGAGTAACTAACAGTGAATTGAGTAGTATTTCTGGTGTGAATTGCTAGTGCATTTCCTGAAAACTCCCAAGAACCCATTGCATTTGCAGGATCAAACAAATTTAGTGCATAAAGTGTTTGGCCATCAGGAGTCCAAGCCATTACAGGTCTTTCTGTAGGACCAAGTGGACCTGTAAGTGTAATTAATTGAATTGGCTCAGATGCGGAATAGGAAAGAATTCCTGAATAGATAACATCTGATGGTGCAAGAATCATTACTAGTTGATGAGATTCATGTCCAATTCCCGGGTCTTGCTCTGATTGTAGTGTACCAGTAGTAACAAGTGTAGAGAATTCTTTTTCAGTATAATCCACTATATAATCAACAGTGAATGGTTCAGTTTTCTTTGTATGCACTAATACAGCATTGCCAGCAAATTTCCAATCTCCCTGTGCATTATCTGGATTAACAAAGGTTAACGCATATTTTGTTATTCCATCTGGAGTCCAAGTTGCTTGCCCCTTTGCTTCTTCATCTGCTAGTGGACCATGCAAAGTAATTAGTTGAATTGGCTCAGATGCGGAATAGTGTAAGGTGCCAGAATAAACTTTCTCAGATAATGGTAAAATAGTTACAGATTGATGAGATTCATGTCCAATTCCTGGATGCTGTGTAGATGTCATTCGGGTCCAACCATCTGCAAGTGGTTTAACACACTCACCTGAATAATCAAGTTCAGTTCCTGCTGCATTTAGTGTACACATATTACCATAAGTCACACCATCAACTCCGCAAATTGGGACATACTCCTTTGTGCAAGCAACTGGTTTTACCGGCATTCCTGAAAGATATCCAGGATCAATTGCAATCATAACCAAACTAATTGCAACCAAAACACCAACTGCAATAATAATTCCAAGCGTAAAATTCATCTTATCCACCTGTTAGTTTTGCAAATTTTTCGTTCTTGCTTAATTTTTCCATAAATTCAATATTAGATAATGCTATCACTGCAGACTCTACTACTGGCCTATCAGGATCGTTTAATGCTTTTTCTAAAATAGATTTTGCTTCTTTGGAGCCAATTACACCAAGAGCTATAGCTGCCTCATGTCTTACAAACATACTAGGGTCATGTAACGTTGCATCTGCAAGTGCAGGTATACAAATAGAAAGGCACATCTGACCTAGTGAAAACGCAGCTTCATGTCTTACAAGTTCATTGACATCATTTTTTAGAACTTGAGCAACATGTGGAACTTTATCTTCGCCTCCAAAATCAACTAAAATACAAGTGGCACGAGTTCTCACTACATAATCCGGATGAGTTAAAAGATTTACAAAATATGCAGTGTCTTGTTTTTCATATTTTGCCTCCATTTCTGCAAAAAGATCTAATCTGCTTTGAGTTACTGCCTGCATTTTGTTTTCAGGTTTTTTATATCCTATATTAGGTTACCCGAAATATTCAGTATTTTGCATATGCGTTATCTATTTAATGGAAAAAAAATTAGTACGGTATAATGAGTGCAGTAATAGGACAAAAAGCGCCAAATTTTGAAGTGTCTGATTGGGTTCAAGGAGCCCCAACAAACTTTGATCAGGAAAAAGATCATATTGTTTTAGTAGAGGTATTTCAGGTAAATTGTCCTGGTTGTTTTATGCATGCACTTCCTGAAGCAATTAAGATCTACAACAAATACAAAGATGAAGGCGTACGCGTAATAGGAATTGCCACAGCATTTGAGGATTATGATAAAAATACTTTGGATAATTTGAAAATGCTGGCTGAAACCGGTGAGGTCATTGGTGAAACAAAAAACGCGCTATCAATGTACGGACAATTGCAAAATGACAAATTATCATACAAGATTCCATTTCCTCTTGCAATGGACAAGCTAGCTAAAACAGATGGCAAAGTAAGCGAGGATAAGGTTTTACAATTCATTTATGGACAAATTCCAGAATTTGATTCCCAACCAGAAGAATATAGGAATCAAATCATTCAAAGAGTCAAAGACTATATGAAAACAAAAGAATATTCAGCAGAGACATTTGAAAAATTTGCACTACAAGGAACACCATCTATGATACTAGTTGATAGAAAAGGAATCCTAAGGGATGTCTCTTTTGGACAATCAGGAAATGTCGAGGCAATGATTCAGAAATTATTAAAAGAATGATTTAGAAATTAAATTATTTTTTTCCAGATTTTTTGGGTATGGGTGTTTTTTTTACAGTTTTTGGATGTTTGTCTTCAAGAAGGTCTATTGCTTTTTGATTTGATAGGGACCATGCATGAAACATCTGTTTGAATACATCGTTGAGCTGTTTGTTCTCAGAATTACCAATCTTTAACTTGTAAGATTCCCAAGCATGAACAAGAGATTTGTTTCTTTTCTTAAGAAATGCTAATGCTTCTTTTTCTCCCAACAGATTATGATTTTAAAATACTAGTATTTTAGGAAATATCTAAAGAAAAACAAGTATTACAGATAACACTACAACAATACAAAATCCACCAATTAATGCAGCTTTTGCATTATTCATAAATCATATTTTCACAAACAAAATAAAAACAAATCTCAATTTAGAAAAAATTAGAATCTAAGATAGCATACTGTCTGGAAAATATCTTGATCTCCAATGCACAAGTTTGTTGAAAATTTCAAGATAGTCTTTTGCTTTTGTTGTAATATGTACATGAGCATCAAATTCTTCAAAATGACCTTCAAAGACGAGTGTGCTTTGTTTTTGAAATAATGGTACGGTTAATCCAATTTTTTTGATGGATTTAAATTCATAATTGTCAATCAGAATGATTGCACTTTTGACTAGTATCTGTTTTTGTTCTTTGTTTGTATTCAAATCTTGATCAATTCGCTTGCTTGTGAGATCACCCCATTTTTGAGTATCAAGTGGCCAATGATGAGCATGAACTTTTGCTGCTAGGAATTTAATTTCTACAAATTCATCATATTGCAATAATTTGGTCGTATATCATTTCAACTTAAGGATTTAGAAGAGTTAGAATTTTTTCCTAATTCCCATAATTACAATAGCAGGAGCTACAAAATACATTCCAATATTCAATAGAATTAGACTAATTCCATATCCTAGTACACTTGTTTCTGAATCCATATCCACATAGTTTAGAATGGAAAGCGAGCTAATCATTGGAGTTATCATAATCTTTACTGTTTCTTTGAATACTGGGTTTTCTCTTTCCCAGTCTGCTATTGTAGGACTAAAGAAATAATAGAAATCATTGAATGAACTCATAAATGATTTTCCTGATTCTGTTTGTAGTAATTGATTATCACGTAATTCTCGTAGTTGTTGCACTTGTGGTGCTAGCTCAGAATCAAATGTAGCAGTTGCAATTAGACAGCCGCCTGCATTATCTTGTGATTTATTTTCAATAGGGGATTCATTTTCAATTGGAATAAAAGTTTGATTTATTCCCTGCAGATAGCCAGTTCCAATAATTTCTATTGTGTTATTACCAGAGCCTGTAAAATTTAATGTAATAAATGAAATATTATCATTGAGTTTTATTGTTGGAAAATATTCCTGTCCATTAATATAAAAAGTAAAATTTCCACTCAAAAGAGTTTGCGGAAGATACACCTCACCTAAATTATTTTCAAGACTGCTAGAAACGTAAAGGGTTAAGCGTTTTTGTTCTTCATCAAACTCAAAATCCTGTATGTCAAAGTTTGCAACAGTTTCAACTTCAAATGTATATCCACCAGTTTTCACATCTAATCTATTTACAAGTCCAGTTTTATCAGAAAGTAATTGACCAAATACAGGTGTAACTACTAAAAGTAAAAGAAATGAAATGAATAATTTTGATTTCAATTTATGCAGTTATCTGAGGCATTCTTTGTCGTAATTCTTTGTCTTGTGCAATTCTTGGATGCATTGGATCTGCCAAGATAACTTCAAACCAGTAATGCATACCATCTTTGTAGACAAAGTAGGAACCCAAAAGTGTCATGTTAGGATATCTTTCAAGTACTCTTCTTACTGCAACTGTTCTCATGTCATCATCTGCCTTGATTCTGGTAACACCAAGATGTTTTGGTCTTCTACCAGATACTGGTCTTTGTTTTCGCATACCACCAGTACCGACTCTCATTCTAACAACAACTATGCCTTGTTTTGCCTTGTAGCCTAATCTGTGGGCTCTCTGTAAACGACTAGGTCTATCTATTCTAATAATGGCATTTTCTTTACGCCATTGCACTACTCTTTCTCTGATTTCAGAAGAATTTTCTTTCAATAGTCTGATCCAAGATTTGTCTTGTATACTAGGCATATCGATTTTAATAAAATCCCCTTTAATAAGCCTAAACGGTCAGACTCCAGCAGACAGAGTAGGAATCAAGTGAGATTAATTTACTTTGATAATTCCATTATTCACTAAATACTGGATTCCATTTACAAATGTTTTATCATCAATCTCACCATCTGACCACCACTTTGCATTATTTTTAATCCAGTCAGGAAGTAATAGTGATGCCGCACTGTTTTGTTCTGATGTATATCCTGTAGTGAATGTGTATTGTTTTGTTGCGCTGCACTGATCTGCATATATTTTCTCATAAAATTCATCTCGTTTGTCTTTTGCCACAACTGAAAATTCTATAACCTCTGATGTGATTGGAGTTGACAGTACAATCATTCGTTTTTCATCATTTAGATATGGCTGATCTGATGACATTCCAGCCAAGTTCATGCTGCTTTCTTTTCCTACAAGTATCTTCATTGGACCACATGTGGTATCAGCTAGAATAGTTATTTGGTTTGCATCGCATTTATCATAACTAATTTCATAGATTCGTAAAGATTCTCCATCTCCAAATCCATTCTCATTGCAATTATCTTGTAGTAATCCTAGGAAACTTCCTGTAGCACTAATTCCAGCTGTAGCTTGTGCTGCAACTCCACCTATAGCAAACTTTGATGTAGAAGAAGTACTTGCAGTTGCAGTAAATCCTGCAGAGAAAGTAGAAATGGTAGTAGTAAGAGCTTCACTCGTCTGAAAGCTTCCGTCTCCATTAGAGTCGTGGAAAACCTTAACCGCAGAAAGACCAAATCCACTGGCAGTTAAATCTGCCTGTGTAAAGTTGAATGCTACTATACATCCTCCTGTACATGACGTAGTAGTGAAATCCACAATAGTTCCAAGAAATGAAATAGATGCGGCAGAACTTCCGGAATTTGTTGTTACTACTGTAACATCACCTGATATTCCAGATGGAAGTGTAAATGAGACTTTATTGGTAGAAGGTAATGTGACTTGCAATGTACCTGCTGCAGGCAGTGTTTTTGTCACTGACACTCCGGCAGTTACAGTAGTTGATGTAACAGTACATGCTGATCCTGTAGCGGAAAGATTACAGTCAAGGTTTGAGACAAAGGCATCATAGCCACCATTGTGTGTAGTATTATACACACCGGCAGTAGTCGGAAAATCAGTTGTGGCATCATTGGTATGGCCTACAATGTAGACGTTGCCAGAGCTATCAAGGGCAATACGATACCCATTGTCAACACTGCTGCCGCCAATAAATGTCGATGCCGAAAGTGAAGTCAGTGTGGAATTGAACTTGCTGACAAAGACATCATAGCTGCCACTATGTGTTGTATTATATGCACCTACAGTAGTAGGAAAATCAGTTGTGGTATCATTGGTATGGCCTACAATGTATACATTGCCAGAGCTATCAAGGGCAATATCCTCTCCATTGTCAACACTACTGCCGCCAATAAACGTCGATGCCGAAAGTGATGTCAGTGCAGAGTTAAACTTGCTGACAAAGACATCATAGCCACCATTGTGTGTAGTATCATACATACCAGCAGTAGTAGGAAAAGCAGAATCATTAGTCTCGCCGATAATGTAGATATTGCCAGAGCTATCAAGGGCAATACCAAGTCCAGCATCACTTTCGGCATCGCCAATAAATGTCGATGCCGAAAGTGATGTCAGTGCAGAGTTAAACTTGCTGACAAAGACATCAGGCGTATCCTCTCCGGCTCCATTGGATGTATCATACGCACCGACAGTAGTCGGAAAATTAGTTGCGGCCTCATCAGTTTGACCAGTAATGTAGACATTGCCAGAGCTATCAAGGGCAATAGCAAATCCAGCATCATTGCTGCTACCGCCAATAAATGTCGATGCCGAAAGTGATGTCAGTGCAGAGTTAAACTTGCTGACAAAGACATCCTCAAATCCATTGTTTGTAGTATCATACGCACCTATAGTAGTCGGAAAATCAGTTGTGCCATCTTTGGTTCTACCGGTAATGTAGACATTGCCAGAGCTATCAAGGGCAATACGATATCCATTATCAACACTGCTGCCGCCAATAAATGTCGATGCCGAAAGTGAAGTCAGTGTGGAATTGAACTTGCTGACAAAGACATCATAGCTGCCACTATGTGTTGTATTATATGCACCTACAGTAGTAGGAAAATCAGTTGTGGTATCATTGGTATGGCCTACAATGTATACATTGCCAGAGCTATCAAGGGCAATATCAAATCCATAATCAGCACTACTGCCGCCAATAAATGTCGATGCCGAAAGTGAAGTCAGTGTGGAATTGAACTTGCTGACAAAGACATCATAGCTGCCACTATGTGTTGTATTATATGCACCTACAGTAGTAGGAAAATCAGTTGTAGAATCAATAGTCTCGCCGGTAATGTAGACATTGCCAGAGCTATCACGGGCAATACCAGATGCAGTATCATTACCAATACCGCCAATAAATGTCGATGCAATTAATGGATCAATTACAAGATCAAATCTAGAATCATATGACAAAACAGAAAACCCGTATGTCGTTGAATCCAAAACATCATAGTATACTGGAACATCATGTTTTGTACCATCAATTATTTGGTATCCAATAGGTTTTGAAAGAAACACATCACCAAGATCAGTATCTATTTTCAATTCATGCTCAGACATTCCAATACTGGAAATGCCATCAAATGACATCTTGATATCTGATGGGTTACCACCTGGGCGTATGGTAAATATTTTTTCCATATTATTTCCATGAGCCTTTAGATCAACATCCACATTATTCCATATCTGACCTAATGAAACATAGTTGTATGTAGGGATACCAGTCTTCCAGTTGTCTTGTGTTCCCTTGAAATAACTTACAACGGATTCAGATTGTTCATTTCCCTGTGGGTGTAGCGAATTGCCAAGAAATTTTTCTTTTATTACAAGTGTCTGAGAAATATCATTTTCATTTTTTATGCTATGATATGTAAGATCAGAATTAGTAACATAGACAGTACCTGCAAATGTTTTTGCATAATACTTGTACTCTGATGGTATCTGTCCCTGATTTTCAATGAACGGTAGTCTTAGGTGTGTAGTGTCTAGCTGATTTTGGTCTTGTGCAATGTTATCATAGTTTTCATTAACTTCAGTAATTTCATTAACTAAATATGGCATCAGAGCCATAATCGCTACTAAAACCAGAAGATATTTTAGCAAACCACCTATTAACAATTAAGTTATGAATCTAATAAACTTAAAATTATTATTTTATTTTAATTATACTTGAGGATAGTCTATCCACATCTCTTTGTGCACAAAAGTTTGGTTATTTTTGTTATATTCACTGATCATCCCATATCCATTAGAGCTAGTCATTGATGGGTATTCAAAATAAATTGCGACAAATAAGGGCACATTACCCTTTAAAACATCATCCCACATTGAATTATCTACAAAAAACCAATAACTTTTTTCCATGTGTGGCAAAAGTGGTCCCAGATTAAACTCGGATAATGATTCCTTGAGAGATTCTTTACTCAAAGATTTTGTGGAAACAAGAGACTTTGCTTTGACTCCAGATGCAGGCAAGTCGCCAAAATTTTTAATTGTAATTGAGAATTGAATACTTCCATTAATCGAATTATCCATTCTTTGAATTCCAGAAATAGGGCCAATCCATGGTCTTAGTCGATATTCAGTTTCAATTTTACTCATCTTTGTCACTACTTCCAAATGCTTGAATGTCTTAAAGAGAGCAATAGCTAAAACTACAGTTCCAATTCCAGTTAACCAGTGAGCAATAGCAACAAAGAACTCCAAAGACCACAAATCCACCATGATTTTTCTAAATTTTCTATTCACTTAAGGATTTAGAAACAAAAAGAGATTAGAATTCAATTCTTCAATTATGAGAACTATTACCAAAACGGACAATAAAAACATTGAAATCTTCCAGACCACCTATATCTTTTTGATGTGTAATAATGCCATGAGCAAAGCAAAGATCCCATATCTTCCAGAAGATGTGCTTAGAAAGTAAAGGATTTAGAAATAGGGTTTAGAATTCCTTCTAACAGTAGGCATTACTTTAAAAATTATAGAATCATTTTGAAATCATGGATTTTACAGCCGCACTAAAACTAATCCATGCAAATTTCTTTTTTGTAGATATTGTAGGATTGTCAGATATTTCAATGTCAACAAAAACACAGATCAAAAAAATTGAAACATTAAACAGATGTATTTCAGAATGTCATGCCTTCAAGTCAGTTCCAAAAGAATCATTGATAATGCTTCCAACAGGAGATGGATGCTGTCTTGGGTTTTTGCAAGGGCCTGAATTGCCATTATTATTAGCAGTTGAGCTTCATCAGAAACTAGATGAATACAACAAGGCAAAGATACCAAGTGAAACTGTCAGAGTAAGAATTGGGTTACATAGTGGAAATTGTTTTCTGGTAAATGATTTACTTGGAAACAGAAACACTTGGGGACCTGGAATAATTTATGCAAGAAGAGTCATGGACTTTGGCGATGACGGACACATACTGATATCACCTACAATGGCAGAGGGTCTGAGATCATTATCAGATGAGTACAGACACATGATCCATCCAGTTCACGATGTTGTCTTAAAACACGGACAAACAATGCTATTGTATTCAGTGTATGGAGATGGTTTTGGAAACAAAAAACATCCAGAGAAAGGAGCTGCAATTAGAAGCAAATATGGCGAGGAGACCATGCGTCTTCAAAAAACGACATTATATCCATCAGTTTGTGTTGAATTAACTGTGATGGATCCAAAAAAAATGCTTGTACAACACAAGAGAACATATGAGGTGATAAACACATCAAATGAGCCAATCAAAAATGTACTACATGGAATAGCAATGGATGTCAACAAGGAAGACATCAATGATCTTAACATCCAAGTTTATGACGAAAAACACAGAGAGTGTAAAATTACTAGTATCAACGTAGACAAGCCTGATTGTAAGGAATTTACAACAGAGTTTAGCGAACCAATAACTAAAGGAGACACTGATAGAAAATACACTTTAGTGTATGAAGTAGAAGAACCTGAGAGATATTTTGAAAATGCATTTTTGGTGGATTGTCAGCACTATGTAATGTCATTCAAATATCCAACAGGAAATGACATAAAACAGCCTGAGATATATGAAATTAGCCAAGAATCAGAGACAAAAACCAAATCATCCATAATCCCAACAATAGAGAAAGGAACCAATTATGAGGTTGTAAAATGGGAGCTGGAGAATCTTCTAAAAGGTAAAACATTACGAATAGAATGGTAAGTCAATAATGTGTACTTTATTGAACACACTAGAAATAATATGTTATATTTAGCCAGTAATATTTATGAGTAAAAATTACATTCCTGCAAAAATCTTAAAGAAATTAGCTAAAGAATCAGATGAAGATTAATTTATTTTAATAATCATTATTTGCAGAAGATATCCAACTTACGCATGAAATGTAGTATTAAAGGGTCAAGATATTATACATTCTAACTGTAAATCGTCAAATGAGGCTAAAGTATTAGAGAATCAAATTTCCTTGAGTGGCGCTCACAAAGCACACACTCAAAGATTTCTCCGCAGAAAACTCGATAAACAAAGTCATTTTCAGTCATTAAAAAGCATTCCTGAGCATAGATATGAGATTTTTATTAACAATCTGGCGAGAAGCCATGGACTTGTCTAGTGTATGGTCTAGTAATACATTTAGTTCCAGAACATACCATGTTCCTTTTTGATATATTGCTTATCAGAGAATCTAGAAATTCTACTCCATTGTCCGCCAGAACCATTTTGTAGTATTTTGTATACCACACAAAATGATAGTTGGTATTGTATGAAGCATAGATTGAATGTCTTTTCTTCATAACTCTTTTAGGATTCTATATTTATTAAAATCCGTTGCAAAGAAATTACAAGTTCCGATTGTATCCAAATTTAGATCAGGGGTATAAATTACAAAATAATCTCAATGTCTGCAAATGGGTTTACAACAAATTCGTAGAGCAATCTCAAAAATCATTTCTTAGTAGAAACGACATGAATTACATTTTAACAGAACTAAAACAATCAGACCCGTGGCTTTACAACTATCATAGTAAAATGCTTCAAATGGCATCAACACAAATAGAAGGATCTGAAAAAGCCTTGATTGAATTAAACAAAAAAGGTCACAAAACAGGCAAACTGAAATTTGTCAGACATGGAGAATATCGTACCTTCACATACAATCAGTCAGGATTCAAACTGGAAACACATGGAGACAAGACACTGCTATATCTCTCAAAGATTGGATATGTTGAGATAAGATTGCACAGAATAATTAATGGAAATATCAAGCAAGTAATAGTTACAAAATCAAAATCAGGTAAATGGCATGCATGTGTAACATATGAGGTGGATGTAATAGATACATCAAAGATCGACTTTACAAAGGCAGTTGGAATTGATGTTGGTATCAAAAGATTCGCGTATGATTCAGATGGACATCAAATACCGAATCCATTGAATCTCAAAAAGATGTTAAAACCACTAGCCAGAATACAGAGAGAAATATCTAGAAGAAAAAAGGGATCAAACAATAGACTCAAGGCAATACGACACTTGCAGAGAATACATGAAAGAATTGTAAATCGTAGAAGTGATTTTCAGCACAAACTATCAACTATTTATGCTCAAAGTAATGATGTTGTATTTGTAGAAGATTTACAGCTCACTAACATGGTGAAAAACCACAAATTAGCCAGAAGTATAATGGATTCAAGTTGGGGAACATTTGTGCAAAAATTGGAATATAAATGCAAACTGTTAGTTAAAGTACCTTCAAGAAATACTACTGTAGATTGTTCCAGATGTGGCAGTGCAGTACCAAAAAGCCTAGCTATCAGGATTCACAAATGTAATGTCTGTAATCTTGTGATGGACAGAGACTATAATGCAAGTATCAATATTTTGAAAAAAGGACTGGAAATTTTTAATCAAGATAGACTACCGCAGGAACTGCGGGAAGAGACGCCTGTAGAGATTTCAAAGAAATCAAGGAAGCAGGAAGAGGCCACCGGACTTGTTCGGTGGTAGTTCACTAAGTAATCACAAAGTAACCAAGATGAAAACAAGACAGTGTTTGCTTATCATGGTATTTGTAATTTTCAGTGCAGCATTATTGCCAAGTGTTTACGCCGCATCTGTTGAAATTTTAATGGAAAAGACTACTTTTAGATACTGTGAAAAATTATTTTACACCATACAAGTTTCAGAAGTTACAGGAGATCCTGCAGTTATTCACATCAGAGACCAAGCAGGTAAATCAAGTAGTGCAATCCCAATTCCAATACCCAATCTGCAAAATCCAATTCCTTCAATGATTCCCTTTGAGGCAGAAATTTTTCCAGTAGGTAAATATTTCATAGATGTCGAATATGCTGGTACAAAAAATAGCACTGAATTTGATTTAATTGATTCAGAAAATATCTGCATTCCTACAACTATGAAACAAGTTGCATTTAGTTGGATTAATGACAAAATGTCAGATGGGTTTTTCATAGATGCAATAAATAAATTTGTAGACAAAAACATAATCAGCATACCAGATAAAATAAATGAAAAAAATCTTGAGGACATACACATTCCAAAATGGATAAAAAATCCAGTCGGATGGTGGCTTGAGGATAAAATTTCAGATAATGAATTTTCTCAAGTAATTCAATACCTAATTAACAAAAAGATTATTGTGATTTAAAAATAGAACATATTATCTAGAATAATTTCTACTAAGATTGAATTAATTTTTGCTCTTACTTGCTTTTGACATTATAGCAAGTACAAGCCCAATAATACCTGCAATGATAAATGAACCAACTAGTCCAATAATTAATTGAGTTCCCAATCCTCTAGCAGGAGTTTCAGAAGTTGGCTCGGCTACACATACACCATCTGTTAGAACAGTGCCAGGTCCACATCTTTCATCCAAAACACAAACGTCGTCTTTGAGAATTGTTCCAACACCACACTCAGTTTTTGGTTTTTCATCTGTTGGAGTTTCAACTGTACATTCACCAGAATAATCTAGATCAATTTCTGCAGTATTTAATTGACATTTGTTGCCATAAGTCACACCATCGACACCACAAACTGGAGCATATTCTAATGTACAAGCAACTGGTTTATCTTCAACTACTGGTTCTTCAACTATTGGTTCGTCAACTGCTGGTTCTTCAACTGGTTCAGTTACAGATGAACCTAATTGAGAGCCAATAATTTCAACTTCTTCAGTTCCAGCAGATAATTCAATACTTAGAGTTCTGCTTTGAGCAGTTGTTTCAATTTCAGAATATGTTGGTTCATCACCGTCTGCTAAAACAATAAAGTCATCATTATCTCCTTGATACATAGAATCAAAGAAGCTTCGTTCAAATGTAATTTCCAAAGTTCCAGGTGAGCCAGAAACATTCACGCTGAGAATTAATGAGATAAAATCAGGATCTGCATCTATTCCAGAGACAGTTACTCCATTACCAGTATATTCAACATCATAAGATGTACCACCTACATCTACTGAAGCAGTCTCTGCATAGACAAATGCCGAAGAAAATATTGCAACAATGATTAATCCAATTGAGATTTTAGTTAGTGAACCAATACTAGGCATATTTTTCCCTAGTCTTTGATATTGTATATTCATATATTGATTTTTCTGCACGAAGATTAACTTCCAAATCCGTCTTAAAAAGAATGAGACGAGATTTAATCACGCATCAGTCAAGCTTTTTTAGTTATTTTTATTCGTGTAGGAAAAATACTCAGATTACGCCTCGGAGTATTTGGATAATCTTTTCTCCAATTATGTTGGCTGCCAAAGATTGAGCCTCTTTTGTTTGGGCACCAATGTGTGGGGTAAGAATCACATTATCTAGTTCTGCCAATTTGTTTCCTGTTGCAGGCTCTTTCTCAAAAACATCTAATGCTGCACCACCCAAATTACCATTTTTTAATGCCTCATACAGAGCAACTTCATCAACTACCCCTCCTCTTGAAGTGTTGATAATTTTTGCAGTCTTTTTCATGGTAGATATTTTTTGAGCATTAATCAAATGATACGTAGAATCCAATAATGGAACATGAATAGAAACATAATCAGAGCTTTGCAATAAAGTATCTAAATCAGCTTTCATCAATCCAACTTCTTTAGCAAACTCTTCATCAATTGGAATTACATCATAACCAATGATATTCATGTTAAGTGCTCTTGCAAGTCGTCCTAATCTTTTTCCAATATTTCCTAGTCCAATAATTCCAAGATACTTTCCTCTAAGTTCTGTTCCTTTTAATTCATTTTTTAGCCATTGTCCATTTCGAATTGCCCTATCGCCTCTTGCAGTTTGTCTTGCCAATGACAACATTAATCCTAAAACTAGTTCAGCCACGGCATTCATTGCCCCCTCTGCTGCATTAATTACACGGATATTTTTTTCTGTAGCTGCAACTTGATCAACATTATCTAGTCCAACTCCAACACGGGCAATAATTTTACAGTTGTCAGCTTTTTCAATCATCTCTTTTGTAAGAGTGGTTCTGCTTCTAACAATTACAATGTTGAAATTGGAAATTTTTTCTTTGATTTGATCAGGAGTAATTTTTGGTTCATATGAAACTTTCAAGCCATTATCTTGTAATATTTTATTTAAAACAGGATCTACTTCATCACATATCAAAACAGAATCGTCAAATCCCATGTAATTAAGAAAAAATCTATAGAATATAATTCATTAAAAATTGAAAAATAGAAAAAGATAGGGTGTTACTACCTATGGTATTGGTGGTAGAGTTGGTACAATATCCCATAAGGGTAATGCACCATTTGCTATTTGCTCAGAAGCAACTTCATCAGTGTATAGACCATGAACATTGAGTGCTGGGTGTGCAATACTGTTCATTCCCATTGGTGGGACAGCGTTGCTTGGGTTGCCCAATGCATAAGCATATGATGGTACTGGTGCTGGAATAACTCCTGCATCGACCAATCTTGGGTTCAATCCAAATGGATCACCTGCTACAAATACGGTAGCGGCACCAGTGTAAATTGCTGCATAGTCGTGATTAACTGCTGCATATGCACCTGGTTCATCAAATACCAAATCAACGATCATTCCTTGTGAGCCACCTAGCATCCATGTTTCGGTTGCTCCGGATTGTACTCTGTTACCTTGTGTAACTCTGTCCAAGATTTCTCCAACAATGTGGAAGAATACTGGTTCGTTACCTTGGTTTTCAACAAAGAGTCTCACATGTTGACCATTCTCAACGAACAATGGTTGTGATTGGTACTGCTTTAGTTCAAGTCCATTCCATGGTTGTGCAACAAAGATGTTCTTGTTTACATCGCCTTTAACGAGCAAGTTGTGAACCATGTTTGGTACATAACCAAATTGCATTCCGTTAACAACTGTTGCAGTGTTATGATGTTGGAACATTGCTCCTGCATCATAGTTGCCTTCAGGTGTAAGGTACAATTGGTTGTATTGGAGTGTGAACTCTAATGCATCTGCATCGTAGAACTGTCTGTCTAAAGATACTTTGCCGTTATTAACTGAAGTTTTCTCTACCGCTAGTTTCTTGTATCCATTGACTGGGTCAACGATTGCAATTCCGTACATGCCGGAAAGAACGTGTTGATCCATACCAATTAGGTGGACACCAGAACAATGGTATTTGAAAATACCAGCTGATTCAGCAATGTAGCAGTATTGACTTGTTTCACCCGGGTTAACGGATTCAAAGTTTCCTGCTGACATTTGTGATGCATGCATGTCGTTACCGTGACCAGTAACTTCATCTGCTGGAATTGTTAGTGTCATTTTTACGACATCACCTTGAGTAACTCTTAGTGTTGGTCCTGGGACTTGTCCACTAAAGGTCATTGCATTGTATGTCTTTCCTCCCATGATTGGAAGTGTAACACTTTCACCAGTCAGATTAAACTCAACGATATTTCGTCCAGTTTCTGCTAATGCGCCACAATCAGTTACTGCGAATGCCTGTGGCATTACAAGCTGTAAACCGCCCATTTGGTGGATTTGTTCAATTACATTGGCATCCATTTTTGAGGTGTCAAGTAATTGTCCACTAAGTTGGGTTTGTGTGTATGTGCTTCCGAATAGCGTTGCCCCGATTACAGCGACTGCTGCAATTGTAAAGAGCATACTGATACGCTTATTCATTATGCAACGTGACCAGCAGATCCTATATAATAATTCGCATTGATTCTTAAAAATAGTAAACGTGAATTCAAAAAAACGCCAGAAAAAGAATGAATAGTGGGAAATTAAAGGCAAGATTGATTTGAGATTTAGACTAGATGAAGATTCTTTGGGAAAAGTCAAAATCCCATCTGACGCATATTATGGAGCATTTACAGGAAGAGCAATTAAACAATATCACGTAACAGGGAACAAAGCGCACACTAATTTGATCAAGTCATTTGTCATGATTAAACGATCTGCTGCAATAGCAAATATGAAAACAAATGCAATAGATGCAAAACGTGGAAAGGCAATAGTTGCAGCATGTGATAAGATATTGTCTGGAAAATATGTTGATCAATTTGTAATAGACATGATCAACTCTGGCGCAGGAACCGCATTTAACATGAATGCAAACGAAGTCATTGCAAATGTAGCCCTTGAGATACTACACAAAAAGAAGGGTCAGTACCAGCATCTACATCCAAATGATCATGTAAACATGTCGCAATCAAGTAACGACACATATCCAACTGCAATGCATGTTGCAATTCTGATAAATCTTAAAGATGTAATTCCGGCAATTGATATGCTAATAAAATCATTAACAAAAAAAGCAAAAGAATTTTCTTCGTTTAAAAAAATTGGAAGAACCCATTTGATGGATGCATTACCTGTGACTCTTGGAAGTGAATTTGCAGCCTATGCTACAGCCATTACAAAAGCACAAAATGTAATTGTTTTGTCTCAAAAGGAGTTGCAAAATGTTGCACTAGGTGGAACCGCAGTTGGTACTGGTGCAAACACACCAAAAGGATATAGAAAAATTGCAATAGCAGAACTTGCAAAGATTTCAAAGTTATCACTAATGCCAGAAAAAGATATGCAGCATTCATTGCAAAGTAAATTTGCAGTTGCAAATCTTTCAAGTGCATTACGTAATTTGGCACTTGAGGTTGGCAAACTTGCAAATGACATTAGATTAATGGCATCAGGTCCAATTGCAGGATTATCAGAATTGGGAATACCTGCTGTTCATGCAGGTTCATCTATCATGCCAGGCAAAGTAAATCCATCATTGGCAGAATGTATGAACATGATTTGTTTTAACATCATTGGAAATGATACTGCAGTATCTTATGCAGCTCAAAGTGGACAGTTTGAGCTAAATGTAATGTTACCAGGTATGCTAAAGTGTATGCTAGAATCTACAGATATGCTGAAAAATTTCTTGCCAATATTTTCTGCAAATATAATAGATGGATTAACTGCAAACAAGGATAAACTTCGAAAGAATATTGAAAACAGTCCAGTAATTGTAACGCTTCTTACACCAAAAATTGGTTATCTAAAATCCGCAGAATTATTCAAAGAATCTCTAAAGACAGGAAAAACCATTAGAGAATTAGTAACATCAAAGAAATTGATGAACAATAAAGAAATTGATGCATTGTTTGGGTAAATCATGGCAAAAATTTTTGTAGAAGCATACGGATGTTCTGCCAGCTTTGCAGACTCTGAGATGATTTCAGGACTGATTGTAAACGGAGGTCACACACTTGCCAAAAATTCTTCAGAATCCGATTTGAATATTGTTGTTACATGCTCTGTCAAAGATTCAACAGCAAACAAGATGATGCATAGAATTAGATCATTAAAATCAAAACCTCTTGTTGTAGCAGGTTGTCTTCCAAAAGCTGAGAAGAATACAGTGAAAAAAATTACAGAGAAAGCCAGTTTGTTAGGACCAAACTCATTAGGAAAGACATTGCAGGTAATAGATTCTACATTGAGAGGAATAAGACAAGTAGCACTAGAAGACTCTGACTTATCAAAAGTAGGATTACCAAAAGTAAGATTGAATCCAGTTGTAGGAATTGTAGAGATAGCCAGTGGATGTATGAGTGAATGTACTTTTTGTCAGACTAAATTAGCAAAAGGTGATCTTACGAGTTACAGAATAGGAGACATTGTAAGACAAGTTGAAACAGAAATTAGTGAAGGGTGTAAAGAAATTTGGCTGACATCTACAGACAATGGGTGTTATGGGTTTGATATCAATACAGATTTACCAACTTTAGTAAAAGCAGTATCTGAAATTCCACAAGATTTCATGATACGTATTGGCATGATGAATCCAATGTATATGCCAAGAATAAAAGAAGAACTGATAAAATCTTATGACAGTGACAAAGTCTACAAATTTCTCCACATACCAGTACAAAGCGGCAGTGACAAAGTCCTAAATGATATGAAAAGAGGACATACAGTACAAACAGTTAGAGAAGTTATAAAAAAAGCCAAAGAGCGATTTGCAAACTTTACAATATCAACAGATGTCATAGTAGGCTTTCCATCAGAGACCAAGAAAGATTTTGAGAAAACAATTGAACTCATAAATGAAATACGTCCAGACATGGTTAATCTTTCAAAATACAGTGCAAGACCAGGCACAGAAGCTGCAGAGTGGGACCAAATAGAGACATCAGAAGTAAAAAGCAGAAGTAAAGTTATCTTTGATCTGATAAACAAAATATCATTAGAGAACAACCAGAAATGGATCGGGTGGAAGGGCAAAGTTTTGTTTGATGAGGAAACAAATGAAGGCATCAAAGGAAGAAACTTTGCATACAAACCTGTAGTTGTAAAAGAAGAAATTAAGATCGGGCAAACACGCATAGTCGAAATAGTAGATGCAACTACGCGTAGCATTCTAGGAAAGATCGCAAGCTAAATTTTTTAGATCGGAAATTTGATTAAAATAACGTAAGAAGGTTTTTTATCCAAATTAGAGAATAATATTTGAAATGAGTTTTCAAGTAAAAGAACCAATCTTAGTTATCGGTTTAGGTGGAGCAGGCTCAAAATTAGCAATACAAGCCAAAGAGACTCTAAACTCAGATTGTCTAATAATTAGCAATGATCAAAAAGACCTTCAATCAGGCTGCAGTTCAATCAAGGTCTCAACTGATTCAGTCATTAATCCATCAGTTCAATTAATCAGAGGCTCAGCATACAAAGTTGCAGATCAGATAAAGTCAAAGATTTCAAATTATTCTACAATTGTACTTATGACAAATCTGGCAGGAAAAACAGGGTCTGCAATATCACCAGTAGTTTCAGAAATTTGCAAAGAATCAGGCAAGGGGCTTGTTTCATTTGCCATAATGCCATTCAAATATGAGAAAGACAGAATTTTCAATTCTGGTGTTTCACTAAAAAGAGTAAAAGCAAATTCAGAGTGCACTATTGTATTAGATAATGATTCACTTTTAGAAAGTAATCCAGACTTGAGTCCAAAAACATGTTATGACATTGCAAATAATGCCATAATGCACGTAATTGGTTCCCTAAGATCTTCAGAAATACCAAATCAAACAAATATTCTAACTACAAGCAAAGATGGACAGAATATAGAAGAATCATTAAGAGATTCACTCAAAATGCTCTATGAAAATGCACCACCAAATGCAGTAAAACGTTCAATGCTTTATGTCGTTGGAGGAAACGATATTCCAGTTGGAATTCTCAATTCAATTACAAATCTAACCAGCGGAATACTAAGTGAAAGCAGTGCTCAAGTAGATTTGACATCATCTTCTAATGAATCCAAAATAGTAATGCTATCCTCAGTTCAAGGAATGACAAAATTTGAAAAATATGACCCACTTGGAATGATTCCACAAGAAAATACATTGGATTGGTCACACCCAGACTGCAGTATTGACTATAAACTTGATCTATACCAATTAGAATAAAATAATTTTATAATAATTTTTTAATAAGAATGAAATTTTCTATTTAGATTTTTTTGCTACTACTTTAGATGGTGCATCTTTCTTTACTTTTTTTACTGGTGTTTCTTTTTTTACTTCTTTAGCTGGTGTTTCTTTTTTTACTTCTTTAGCTGGTGTTTCTTTTTTTACTTCTTTAGCTGGTGTTTCTTTTTTTACTTCTTTAGCTGGTGTTTCTTTCTTTACTTCTTTAGCTGGTGTTTCTTTTACTTCTGTGACTGGTGCATCTGGCGTTACATCATTGACAGGTGTATCTTTCTTTGAATCTTTAGATGATTTATCTTTCTTTGAATCCTTAGCTGGTGTTTCTTTAGATTCTTTTTCATCAGTATATGGAGAAACTAAAACATATCCTTCATCAGTTTTACTCATTCGGACTCTAATTTTTCTTGGAGGACTACGAACTCCTTTTGACCAAATTTGATGAGCAAGATCTTCCTCAATTCGGATATCTGCTGTTTTCATATGATGACGAGCAAATTCCCTAATCATGTTAATAGCTCTAGGTGCACGGTGTGTATCTACGGAAAGTAAAACTTTACCTAAATTGATAGTATAGACTCTTTCTAATTCTTGAGACAACTATCCAACCTCCACATCTGTTGATCTCCAAGCTCTACGTTTTGGATTTGATCTAACGGTTCTCTTTGTTCTTAGAATAATCCAAGCTGGTACAGGTGAAGTCTGTCTTGTCTTTTTTAACAGACGGATTTTTCTTGGAGATGACTTGCGTGCAGCCATAATTTTCAGGCACGAAGAGCTCTTTTTAAATGAATCTCAGAGATTTAGGCGATTTACTATTTGTTTTAGGATTCTTGCAGAAGCACCCCAGATAATTTTATTTTGATATTCAAATGTGTACATTTCTTGAATTCTTTGGTGAGTTGGATTTGGATCATCTGCCATTGTTTTCAAAAAAGATTTGAGAGGTATGTGTAATATTTTTTCCACTTCAGAATTTGCTGAAAGAGATGTAATTTCATCAACTATTGAAACAAATGGTAAAATGGTGAAACCGGAATTGAGAGTTACAACAGGTTCTAGTTGTCCTGTCACTTGGTTTTTTGAAATTCTTAAACCTATTTCTTCTCGAGTTTCACGCAATGCAGTTTCTAAAAGATCAGAATCACTTGGATCGAATTTTCCACCTGGAAATGAAATTTCCCCAGCATGTAATTTTAGATGCTTCGGTTTTTCAGTCATCAAAATAATTGGATCCTCACCATAAATCACAACAAGTATTGATGCAAGATTATTTGTTCCATAATGTTCTATGATGGGATCGATTTTACTTGAAAGTGAAGATCGTAGTAATTCCAAGTCCACTATGATTATAGTGATTATCTATTTTATGGAGTTTGCGTTTAAAGGTTTTAACCAAGTTAAATTTGAGATTCTTTATGGCGGTAATCTACGAAATAAACCCACCAAAAATTCCAGATGTCAAAACATCAAATGATGAAATAAATTCATTATTATCAAAACTTGTACAAAGAGTTTCAGATATCAGTACGTTATGTGACGGTATTCATGTAACAGATTCTGTTTTGGGAACTAGACGAGTTTCAGCGTTAACCACAGGAAAAATATTAAAGACAAATCATCCTAAGTTACAAATTACAATAAGTATGCGTGTAAGAGACAAAGACATGAATTTGATTAAACAAATAGTGCAAGAATCAATAGATCTGAAATTAGACGGGATTTTAGTTCTGAAAGGTGATCCGTCAAAAGAGAATTCAACAGATTCAGGTTTGATTCCAAGTCATGTCGTTAAGCAACTAAACGAATTAGGTTATGGCAAGAAAATGAACTTCTTTTTATCATTGCCTAGTGATCCTAACTTTGAAAAAATTCAAAAAAAAATTACTGCTGCACCTAAGGGCTTTATGACACAAGTGATTCATTCAACAGAGCAAGTACAAAGAATTTCTAACAAATTACGATCAAGCGGATTTAGAATTATTCCATGTATTTTGTTGCCTACGGAAAAAAATGAGAATTCTGCAAAGTTTTTGGAATTAGATTGGTCAGATTACAAAGAAAATCCGGCTAATTTTATCAGACAAATTCACAATATTGCAGGAGATGTACTAATTACATCGCCTAATGATTTTACATTTGCAAAAGAGACACTAGAAAAGATCTAAAGTACGAAATATTTCGATTCAGGATGATGCACTACAATTGCAGCAGTTGATTGTTCTGGAATAATTTGTCCAGATTCTGAATCTAACACCATTCCAGATTTTTCTGGGTGTAATAGAGTCCAAACTAGATTATGCTGTAAGACATCAGGACAGCTTGGAAAACCCCAACTGTATCGAAGGCCTCCTTTGTCAAGTTTTAGTTCAGATTTTATTTTACGGTTTATCCATTCGGCTAATGCCTCAGCTACTTCGACGGCCAAACCATGCAAATAATATGCATCAGCATACTTGTCTTCTTTATTCCATTTTTCTATAACATCTGAAACTTTGTTTCCAACTGTAACTGCTTGAAATGCAACAATGTCATTTTCTCCAAAATAATCAGTAAGACAAAGATGACTAGATTTAGAAGAACGTGGGAAATCAAACTCTACACTTGTACCGTTTGGATTATCGACTTGTAATTTTCCATCTTTATTGTGACATTTGAAATAGCCATATACGATTTCAGATTCAAATAATTTTTCTCGGATTATTCGAATCTTCCACTCATTTAGTAATGTTTCATGATCTGCTTCGGAATCAGCACCTGCTTTTCCACGTAGACCCCAAGATAACTTGAATAGAGATTTTTTGTCAATCAATTCCCAAACTTCGCCCATATTGATTTGAGCAGATTTCAATCTGATTGGCTCTCCAATTATTGGAGGAGTAGGCGGAATTACGGGTTTGATGTCGCTTTTTGGAAGAGTTGAAGGGTCAATGATAACAGTAGAGCGTTCTTTCCAACTTTCAAGCTTCTCTTTCCATTGTGCTAAAAATTTAGGTTTTTCATTTGAAACTAGTGTATCCATTGTTTTCAGACCTTCAAACATTGTATTACAATAAAATACCCCAGATTCGTAGATACCACCCTCTTTTGCAATTCTGTTGATATAATTACTATTAATCGCAGCACCGCCACATAAAATCGGAATATTCATGTTGTTTTTTCTTGCATGCTCAATGAAATACTGCATCTGCTTTGATGTGGATACCAAAAGCGCAGATAATCCAATAGCATCAGGTTTTACTTCGTCAATTTTTTCTAAGAATTTCTGTAGAGGCACTTGCTTTCCCAAATCATAAACAGCATAACCATTATTTTGAAAGATAGTCTTTACCAAATTCTTTCCAATGTCATGAACGTCACCATAAACGGTTCCAAGTACAAGCTTTCCTTTAGAAGAGCCTTCTTCTTTAATCAGATATTTTTCCAGTTCTCCTACTGCTGCCTTCATGCATTCAGCGGATTTGAGAACAAATGGTAAAATCAATTCACCTGAGCCAAATTTATCACCAACTTCCTTCATTGCAGGAAGTAAATCCTCATTTAGTGTTCTAATTGCCCCGTCATGCGTAATTGTAGGGGAAACATTTAGAGAAAGAATACCGTTGTGATCTTCAATGATTTCATTTTTTCCTATCTTTTCTGCAATGGCAGAAACAACATCGTTTTGAATTCCATCTTTTAATCTATTTAGAATTCTAAAATATGCACGTTTTCCAGGAGACCATGTCGGATCGACATCCATTTTTTTTAAAGTGTCATTACCTTGTGTACCTGTCTTTTCAAAATAAATAATTAATTCAGATAACGCATTTGGATGAATATTAAATATTAGATCTTCAGCTAGTTTTTTCTCTTTGACATCAATTTCACCATAAGGAATTATTTCTTTTGAATTTACAATAGCTGTATCTAGTCCAGATTTTACTGCATGATACAAAAATACAGAGTTGATAACTTTCCTTGCATATGGAATTAGTCCAAAACTAATATTACTTAATCCCAATGTAGTAAATGAATTTGGAAATTTTTCTTTTACAAGTCTAATACCTTCCAGAGTATTTTTTCCCGCATCTAAGAACTCATCTTCTCCAGTAGCAAGTGTAAATGTCAGAACATCAAAAATAAATTGTTCAATTTTTAATCCATATTTTTTTCCTGTTTCATAAAGTAATTCTGCAGTTTCAACTTTTTCCTGAGGAGTTTTTGCCATACCTTTGGGTCCAATACATAATGCAATTGCAGGTAAACCGTACTTTGCCATTATTGGTGCAAGTCTTTCAAATCTACTTCCATCTCCTTCCAGATTAATGGAATTAATTATTGGTCTTCCAGGAATTTGTTCTACAGTTGCTTCTATCACGTCTGGATCTGTAGAGTCAATTACAAGCGGGGCATCAATTTCCAAGCTTAATTTTTTAACAAGATTTAGCATGAATTGACGTTCATCAGCTCGCTCAGTAGTGGCAACACAAACATCAAGACAGTGTGCACCATCTTCTACCTGTATTCTTGCTAAATCAACTAATCCATCATAATCATCATTTAGTACAAGCTGTTTTGCTTTTCTGGAACCTTGTGTGTTGATTCTCTCTCCAATAATTAGAGGTGGGGGCAATTGCTTCAAATCAACTGCTTTTAGTGCAGAGCTAACTCTAGGAATAGTCAATGTGATAAATTCTCCTCAGTTTTTCTAAATACTTAACCCTTGATAGAATAAGCTTTTTCGTCAATTACTTTTCTTAGTACAGCAATATGTTCAGGATTTGTTCCACAACAACCGCCAATTATTCGAACTTTTTTGTACTGTTTAAGAAAATCGCTAAGCACTTCACCCAGTTTTTCAGGAGTCATCTTGTATACTGCTTGTCCGCCCTGATTTTCAGGCATGCCTGCATTAGGGACTACCAACAGATTATGCTCATTTTGCTCATCAAGCCATCTGACACTTGGAGTCATTTCAATTGGGCCTGTAGAGCAATTCAAACCAAAAACATCAATCCCCATATCAGATACGGTTGTGTATGCAGCTTGAATGTTTGTTCCAAGTAACATTTTTCCATATTGATCCAAAGTTGTATTTGCAATAATTGGAACTTTTTTTCCAGTTTTTTTCATCGCATCATGACATGCTTCAATAGCAAGTTTTACTTCCAGGATGTCTTGACTTGTTTCAATTAAAAGAGCGTCCACTCCGCCAAGAATTAGACCTTCAGCTTGTAATTCAAATGCCTCTTTAATTTCATCGAGTGGTTTTTGTCCCAAGTCAGGATCATTTGAGCTTGGAAGATAACCTGTTGGTCCCATTGAACCAATCACGTATCGAGATTTGTCAGTGTATGCTGAACAAACTTCAACTGCTAATTGAGCTATTTTTTTGTTGAAGTCTACTGTTTGATTACCAAATCCATATTCATCTAGTTTTATTTTGTTTGAACCAAAAGAATTAGTTTCAATACAGTCAGAACCTGCATCCAGATAATTTTGGTGGATTTGTTTAATCCATTCTGGATGTGTTAAAATTAAACCATCATTAAACCCGTCTTGATTATTTGGAAAATCTTCAGGCTTGGGATTATATTTTTGAATCTCAGTTCCCATCGCCCCATCAAAAAGCAAGATTCTGTTTTGCAATGCAGTAAGAAAAGGCTCTTTTTGTACCAATTTATTTTTAGAATGTTTCCAGACAGTTTAACTCTTTTGAGAAAAATAATCCATACAATCGGGGGAATTGGCACTTATGTTGAAATTAGGTAAAGAAAGAAATTTTGTATATTTATGCAAAAAATACAATTAAACAACCTAGTTCGCGGCGCTACTTTTTTTCAGCATGCTGGAATTTCCATTGCCTTTGTGTTCTTACCTATCATGGCAATGTGGGTAACAGATTCTGTTTTCGAAATTGGTCTAATAATTGCATCATTTAGTTTTGCCGAGATTTTATCTCAAATTTACTTTGGAAGACATTCAGATAAGAAAGGAACTAGGCTGAAATTCATTAGAATAGGCTTCATTGGATGTGCCATAGCTTTTGGGCTACATTATTTTGCAGATGATGTGGGACTGTTGCTTTTAGCCAGAATTGGTGCCGGAGTTGCAAGTGGGATAATGGTTCCGTCCATGATTGCTTACACGTATGAAGCAAATCGCGAAAAAAAACTGGCACTGACTGTAATTTCATTTCATGCATTAGGATGGCTGGCAGGAACTGCTGCTGCAGGAATTGTAAATGATATCAAACTAACTTTTCTGATTAGCGGAGTTTTCTTTTTGATAGGATTGTTATTTACAATTAAGATGCCAAACACATTACAAGAAAAAGAACTGACTCCAGGAACTACAAAAAATATAATTGTAAAAAATAAATTCCTATTCATATCACTTCTCTTACGACAGATTGGTGCATCATCAGTATGGACGATTTTTCCAATAATGCTAATGGAAAAATTAGGTGCTGAACTTTATCAAATTTCAATTGTCTACGTAGCAAACACGTTGGCTGCGTTTATTTTAATGAATTTGATGGCAAGTAAAATTAAAATTTCAAATGTAGCAAAATTCAAGATTGGAATTGGCAGTACCACATTTGTCTTTGCTGGACTAGCTTTGATAAATGACTGGTGGATGGCAATGCCATTTATGGCACTCGTAGGTATTACTTGGGCTCTTTTGTATATTGGAGGAAGCTTTCACTTGATGGAAAATAATCCACGTTCAACATCAACGGGAGTTTTTAGTTCAACTATCTCAATTGGAGCTGTCGTAGGACCTATAATTGCAGGTGCAATTGCTTTTGCATTTAATTATGTATCTGTGATGTATTTTGCAATTGCAGTAATCATTGTTGCATTTGGAGTGTCACTAAAAATAAAATCATAGAAGATTAACGCAATCCCCATCTAGACATGACTTTATTTTCAAGTCTCTTGAAAATTATTCCATCAATTGCAATACCAACCATCATTATTACTAACATTATTGCAAATACTTGAGAGATGTCATTTAGTTGTCGTCCTACGTTGAGTAAAAATCCCAACCCTAGAAATGAAAATAGCAATTCAGCACCTATTACACCTCTCCATGCAAAAGCCCAACCTTGTTTGAAACCAGAAATCAAATACGGAAATGCCGCAGGAATTAAGACGTATGTAGCTAGTTGAGTTCCTTTTGCGCCCATATTTCTTGCAGCCTCAATATAGTGAGGATTGATATTTTTGACTCCATTATAGGTAGCAATTGTTACTGAAAACATTGAACCAATTGCAGTAACAAAGATGATTCCACCATCTGTCAATCCAAACCAAAGTATTGCAAGTGGCACCCAAGCAACCGAGGGAATTGATTGCAATCCTAAAACCAATGAACCTATAGTTTGATTTACAATCTCCATTCTTGCCATAAAAATTCCAAGTATCATTCCACCAGCTATTGCAATTGCCAAACCGATTATCAATCTCAAAATGCTAGTTCCTATTCCAAAGAACAGACTCCCATCAGATGCAGTATAGACTAAATCCTCAGCTACCTCATAAGGAGAAGGAAAAAGATTATTGGGCCAGATATTTGTCATCGAGACAATCTGCCAAATAGCTATGAGCATTACATAAAAGACAATTTGTTTTGCTAGAGTGATTTTTTTCATAAAATATCACTTAACTTTTCTTTACCTCAGGTCGTAGTTCAGATAAAATTTCTTGTTGAAGTGGAAAAAGATTTTGATCTTCTACAAGTCGTGGTCGTTTGTAGTCAACATTTATTATTTTTTTAATTGTAGAAGGGCGATTACTAAATACTGCAACTTTAGTTCCAAGTACTGTAGCTTCGGTAACATTATGAGTTACAAACAGAATTGTCTTTTTAGTTTTTTCCCAAATCAATTGCATTTCAACTAGTAACAGATCTCGTGTTTGTGCATCAAGTGCTGCAAATGGCTCATCCATTAACAATACATCAGGATCCATAACAAGTGCTCTAGCTATCGCTACTCTTTGCTTCATTCCAGTTGAAAGTTGATACGTGTATGAATCAGCAAATTTTGTCAATTGCATCATGTCCAAATATCGTTTGGATATCTGTACTCGTTCTTCTTTTGGAATTCCTGCCATCTTCAAGCCAAATTCCACATTGTCTTGTACTTTCAACCATGGAAATAGCGCACCCTCCTGAAAGACTATGATTCTTTCAGGACCAGTAGTTGTGACTGGTTTTCCATCAAAGAGAATTTCACCTTCATCAGGAGTTTCCAAACCTGCAACAATTCGTAAAAAAGTAGATTTACCACATCCAGATGGTCCCACTAAGCAGACAAACTCACCATCTTCAATCTGCAGATTTACACCACCCAATGCTTTGAGATTATGACTGTCATGTTTGAAATACTTTACAATGTTTTTAGCCTCAAGTTTTGTCATTTACTAAAACCTCCTGTGATTGGGAATTTGAATTTATGTCAAAGAAAATTCCATCTAAATTATATCCATGTCTTCCTAAATAACCAAGGGAATCTGCTCTTTTAGCAAATGTGTGAATAGAACTAACAATAGGATCAGATGTAATTTCTAAATTAGATAATGCTTCATCAACCAATTTATCAGGGAGTGATTTGCCAGTTTCTTTTTTCATGAATTGAATAAAAATTATTCTAGTCTGTTCTGGATTAGAATTTATCCAGTTTACTGTTTGCTGATGTGCTTCAAGCCATTTGTTTATCACTTCAGGATTTTGTTTTACATATTCTTCTCTAGCAATTAACAGTACTGATGCAAATTTATTCTCAGGCCAAAGATCTTCTTCATTAAATAATCTTGTACCATTTAATTGCTGGACCAATATCGTAGCAGTCGGTTCAGAAACCCATGCAGCATCAATATCACCTTTTGCAAATAGTGTGTAAATATCAGGATTTGAGATATTCAAAACAATAACAGACCCACCTTTTTCAGCTGGTTTTAAGCCGTTCTCAGAAAGATAGTTTCTCAATGAAATATCTTGTGTGTTTCCGATTTGTGGTGCTGCAATTCTTTTTCCTTCAAAATCAGCAACAGAGTTAATTTTGGAATTAGGATGAACAATAAAACTAACACCACTACTTGCAGCACCAGATAAAATTTTTACGTTGTGATTTTCAGATTTTAAAAATCCGTTAATTGCAGGTCCAGGTCCAACATATGCAATATCAATTGAACCGGCAAAAATGGATTCTATTACCTGAGGTCCGGCATCAAACAATACTGGCTCAATTACAGTATTGGTTCCAATTAGATTTTCAAATGTTCCTTTTTCCATTCCGATAATTGGAACTGCGTGATTTATGTTGGGAAAATATGCTACTCGAATCTTGTTTTCATGCGTAGTTTCATCAGAATTCACCATAATGCCAACAATGAATATCAATGTCACACCTACAATTCCTACAAAAATAGCAGACCATATTTTCATAAAACAGCGTTATATTTTGACTGTTAAATAATCATCGAATTTTAGCTCAAGCTAGTTAGATGAAATATGAGAGATATTTTTGATTTTCAGCGTATCACAAAAGATAAATTCTAAAATACGACGGGAAAATGTGTTTTATGACTGAAAGAGGAATTCTTGCATTTTCCGGAGGACTAGATACATCAGTAGTAGTAAAATATCTTCAAGAAGAATACGATATGGATGTCATAACAGTAACTGTGGATGTAGGTCAAGGCGATGATCAGAAAAAAATTGAAGCTAAAGCAAAAAAGCTCGGAGTAATAAAACATTACAACATAGATGCAAGAAAGGAATTTGTTGAAAATTTTATTTTTCCATCAATTAAGGCAAATGCACTCTATCAAAAAAAATATTGTCTAGCAACAGCATTGGCCAGACCATTAATTGCAGAAAAAGTTTTAGAAATTGCAAAAAAAGAAAAAGTAACAGCACTAGCTCATGGATGTTCAGGTAAAGGAAATGATCAAGTAAGATTTGATATCACATTACGTTCTGGTTCTGATTTACCAATTATTGCACCAATTCGAGACAAGAACTTAGACAGAGTAACAGAGCTAAAGTTTGCAAAAAAACATGGAATTGAAATCGATTCAGTAGCAAAAAGATTCAGTATTGATCAAAATTTGTGGGGACGTGCAATTGAGGGTGGAGTTTTAGAAGATCCCTACAACGAACCTCCTGAAGATGCATTCATTTGGGTAAAAACAAAAAATTTACTAGACAAACCAACATACATGGAAATTAAATTTGAAAAAGGAATACCAATTGCAGTTGATGGAAAAATTCTTGAACCTATAAAATTAATTGAGTATGTAAACAAAAAAGCAGGAGATGCAGGAGTAGGAATTGTCGATCACATTGAAGACAGAGTGGTGGGAATAAAATCTCGTGAAGTTTATGAAACTCCAGGAGCTATATGTCTTATTGAAGCTCATGCAGATTTAGAAAAAATGGTTCACACAAAACATGAAAATAAATTTAAATCAATTATTGATGACGAGTGGGCATATCTTGCATATTCAGGATTATGGCAAGATCCACTAAAACAAGATCTGGATGCATTTATCCAGACATCACAAAAACCAGTATCAGGAATTGTGAAACTAAAGCTCTTCAAAGGAAGCGTTCGTGTTGTGGGAAGAAAATCAGAATATTCACTGTATAGTCACAAGATCGCCACTTATGGTACAGAATCAACTTTTGATCAAAGATTGGCAAAAGGATTTGTAGAATTATGGGGAATTCAATCAACAGAAGCTAATAAATTACAAAAGAAAATGTCAACAAAAACATGAACTGTCAAGATTGTGATGCAACTCTTAACATCCCAGACGATGCCTCTATTGGAGAAATTATCTCCTGTCCTGATTGTGGCGCCGACTTTGAGATCGCAAAGAAAAATGGATCTACTGTTGAGCTAAAACAAGCAGAAAGTGTAGGCGAAGACTGGGGAGAGTAATGTCAAAAATTTGTATTGTATTTGACCGCCTAAGAACGGAAGAAAAGATGCTTGAAAAAGAAGCATCAAATCTAGGTCACAATGCAGTAATGCTAGACGCCAAAACCACCCAAATCAATACAGATAGTAAAAGAAAGGATTTTGACTTTGGGGATGTTGTTTTAGAAAGATGTGTCAGTTATTTTAGAGGGCTTCATTTTACTGCTAGTCTTGAATTTATGGACGTACCAGTACTCAATAAATTTCAAGTTGCAAATCAATGTGGAAATAAAATGTTCATGACTCTACTTTTGAAAAAATACAATGTCCCTACACCAAAGACATATTTTTCATTTTCAAGTGAAAGTGCATCAGAAAATATAGAAAAAATAGGATATCCTCTAGTAATCAAACCAGTCATAGGAAGTTGGGGCAGGGGGGTAATGCAATTAAAGGACAAGGATACCGCAGATGCGTTATTTGAGATTAGAGATATTACAGATAGCCCACATGACAGAATTTTCTATCTTCAAGAATTGATAAAAAGACCACCAAGAGATATTCGGGTTATCACAGTTGGCAATGAACCAATAGCTGCCATGTATAGAAAATCATCAGGTGGTTTTAAAACAAACATAGCATTAGGAGCAGATCCGGAATTATGTGAGATCACAAAAGAGATCGAAGAGATATCTACAAAAGCATCAAAAGCTATGGGTGGAGGAATTTTAGGGATCGACATAATGGAAGATGAAAAGCGAGGGTTGGTAGTACATGAGGTTAACAATACCGTTGAGTTTAAGGGGTTGTCAAGAGTGTCACGACGAAATATTCCAAAAGAAATGGTAGAATTTGCCTTAAACTATGTTAGGAAATAAATTATACTTCCTTACGGGAGGATTATCATGAAAGTTGGTGTTGTAGGAGCATCAGGTTATGTCGGAGGAGAAACACTTCGCCTCTTAGTAAATCATCCAGATGTAGAGATCGCAATGGTCACCTCACGACAACATGTTGGTGAGTATCTTCATAGAATTCAACCTAGTTTGAAAGGATTTACCGATCTGACTTTTTCGGAATTAGATTATGATAAAATGACAGATAAATGCGATATAGTGTTTACTGCAGTTCCACATGGAACAGCAACTGAAATTGTAAAAGCATTGTATGACAGAGGTCTAAAGGTTATTGATTTGAGTGCAGATTATAGATTGCACAATCCTGCAGATTATGATAAATGGTATGGCTGGGAACATCCACACCCAGATTATTTACCAAAATCAGTATTTGGTGTTCCAGAATTACATAGAGAGCAAATCAAAAAAGCACAGCTAGTTTCTTGCCCAGGGTGTATGGCAGTGACTTCCATGTTAGCACTTGTACCACTTATTCGAAATGATTTAATTGATTTAGAACACATCATTGTAGATTCTAAGATTGGCTCATCAGGTGCAGGTTCTGGTTCAGGAACTGCTCATGCAATGAGAGCAGGAGTTATCAGACCATACAAGCCAGCAAAACACAGACACACAGGTGAAATAGAACAAGAGCTAAGTGAAATTGCAGGAAAGAAAATTCGTGTATCAATGAGTCCACACGCAGTAGATGTAGTTCGTGGAATTTTATGTACAAATCACACATTTATGAAAAAAGATATTGATGAAAAAGAAATATGGAAAATATATCGTGAAGCTTATGGTCAAGAAAGATTTATTCGATTGATTCGAGATAAAAATGGATTGTATAAATTCCCAGATCCAAAATTTGTAGTCGGTTCAAACTTTTGTGATATAGGTTTTGACATAGATGAAGAAAATCATAGATTGATTGCTATTTCAGCATCCGATAACCTAATGAAAGGCGCAGCCGGTTCTGCCATACAAAACATGAATGTCATGTGCGGCTTTGATGAGATGGACGGCTTGAGATATACACCGCTCACTCCAGTATAGAAATGATCACAATCAAAATCGGTGGAAGCGTAGTAGATAATTTACATCCGTCAACTATTTCAGATATTAAAAAAGTTGCAGAGACAGAAGGAATAATCATAGTTCACGGAGGAGGAAAAGAAGTTACAAAAGTTTGTGAGCAACTTGGAAAAGAACCAAAATTTGTAACATCACCTAGCGGAATAAAGAGTAGATACACAGACAAAGAAACAGTAGAAATTTTTACAATGGTAATGTCTGGGCGAATCAACAAGACAATTGTTCAAATGCTTCAAAAAAATGGAATCAATGCAATTGGTCTTTCAGGTGTTGACGCAAGAGTAATTCAAGCAGAGAGGAAAAAAACACTACTAATTATCAACGAAAAAGGTCGAAAACAGGCAATCGATGGGGGATATACAGGTAAAATTACAAAAGTCAATTCAGATTTCATTAAATCACTTTTAGACCAAGGTTTGACGCCTGTAATTTCACCTATTGCAATTAGTGAAGAATCAGATTTTCTCAATGTCGACGGAGACAGAGCAGCAGCATATGTAGCAGGAAGCGTAGGATCTGACAAAGTGTTGTTCATAACAAATGTAGACGGACTTTTGATGGATGACAAACTTGTAACTAAACTAACGTTAGCAGAAGCAAAGGAAATCAGACCAAAGGTAGGTCCAGGTATGGAAAAGAAAATTCTTGCATCTACTGAAGCTCTAGACATGGGAGTAAAAGAAGCACTCATTGCAAATGGTCAAAGAGAAAATCCTATATCATCGGCCATAGCACACGATAACTGTACGGTGATTAAACATGACTGAAGATGACTTTATGGGAGGTCTGTATCAAAGATTTCCAGTTACAATTGAAAAAGGAGTTGGAGCTCATGTTTGGGATGTTGATGGAAAAGAGTACATTGATTGTATGGGAGGATACGGTGTAGCAATTGTCGGACACCAAAATAAAAGAGTTGTAAAAGCAATCAAAGAACAAGTAGACAAAATAATCACAGTACACAGTTCACTATACAATAAAACCAGAGAGGAATTTCTCAAAACATTAATTGGTCTTGCACCAAAAGGATTGACTCAAGTTCACCTAAACAACAGCGGTGCAGAAGCAGTAGAAGCTGCAATAAAATTTGCAAGAAAGTTCACCGGCAAAAAAGGAATGGTTGCAATGAAAGGATCATACCATGGAAAATCGCTTGGGGCTCTCTCGTTAACATTTAATCCAAAATACAAAAAAGCGTTTGAACCATTAGTTGAAAAAGTTTCTTTTGCATCATTTGGAGATATTGAATCTCTTCGCTCTACAATTGATGAAGATACTGCATTTGTTATTTTAGAACCAATTCAAGGTGAAAGCGGAATCAATGTTGCGCCAGATGGATTTTTACAAGAAGTAAGAAAGGTTTGTGACGAAAAAGGAATTCTTCTAATTTTTGACGAAATACAGGCAGGATTAGGTAGAACGGGACGACTATGGGCGTGTGATCATTGGAATACTGCACCAGATATCTTATGTCTTGCAAAGGGTATTGCTGGAGGAGTTCCAATGGGTGCAACTTTAGTAAGACCAGATATTCTTGCTTCAATGAGTAAAGGAGAACATTCTTCAACATTTGGAGGAAATCCCCTTTCTTGTGCTGCAGGAATAGCAACATTACAAGCACTTACACAAGATGGCCTAATTGAAAATTCTGAAAAGATGGGAAAACTATTCAGAGAAGGTTTGGAAAAATTAAAAGAAAAACATTCCATGATTAGAGAAATCAGAGGAAAGGGATTGATGATAGGCGTGGAATTGAAATTCGAGGTAAAAGACATTCTAATGAACCTTATGAAAGAAGGAATTCTAATGCTATATTCAGGTAGAAATATTCTAAGAATTCTTCCGCCATTAGTAATATCTAAAGAAGACATAACGAAAGTTTTACAAACCCTAGATATTGTACTTACTAAAGAGGAGCAAAAAAATAATGTATAAAGACAAAGTAGATGAAAAAATAATAAATTTTCTTAAAGAAGACTCTAGAGAATCTTTTGTAGATATTGGAAAGAAACTAAAATTATCAGAATCGGCTGTTAGAAGAAGAGTAAAAAATCTTGTAGACAGTAAGACTATCAAAAGATTTACTGTTGAGATAGGAGAAGAAAATGCCACAAGTGCTATTGTTTTGATATCTGTAGATTCTGCAACAGACACATCAAAAGTTTCAGAAAAACTTGCAAAATTAGAAGGAGTCAAAACAGTTTATGAGATTACAGGTCAGTATGACATAACTACAATAATCAGTGCAACAAATATCTCTGAAATAAACAGTAGCATAGATGCATTAAGAAAAATTCCAGGTGTGATTGACACCAACACAGTAATTATTTTAAGAAAAGTAGCATAAAACGACTTTCGGTTTATAATTTCCAGACTTGCCTAAATTAGGATCATCACAAGTAATTTTCAGCGAAAGTAGTACGAATATACTTATATTCTCAATTTATGTGAACGTTTTCTGTAATGAAAGATCCGAATCACTATGCAAACATCTACAATGCATATGACAAAAATCCAAAGAAAATCAAAGTATTGGACAGTACTCTAAGAGAAGGAGAACAGCATCCAGGAGTTTCATTTACAAATAAACAAAGAATACAGATTGCATGGATGTTAGATTATTTCGGAGTAGATCAAATTGAAATTTCACCAGTTGTTTCCAAAGATCACAAAGAAGCAACTAAAACAATTATCAAACAAGGATTAAAAGCAGATATCGTATCTCATGGAAGAGCTCTCAAAGAAGACATAGACATTTCATTAAGCTGTGATGCAAAATGGTGTGCTGCATATCTTGGAATTTCAGATATTCATCTAAAAGACAAGCTACGAATTACAAGAGAAGAAGCCTTGAGCAGAGCAGTTGAAACAGTAGAATATGCAAAATCACATGGTCTAAAAATTAGATTTACAGTTGAGGATGGAAGCAGGGCAGAACCAGAATTTTTGTTAAAGGTGTGTAAGGCAATTGAAGAGGCAGGAGTAGATAGGATAAGTTTGCCAGATACTGTTGGAATTATGCGTCCAATAGGGATGTATAATTTTGTTAAAACAGTAAGAGATGTAATAGACGTTCCACTTGATGCACATGTTCACAATGACATAGGATTTGCAGTAGCTAATGCATTTTCTGCATGTGATGCTGGAGTAGATCAGATACATACCACAATTGATGGAATAGGAGAAAGAACAGGCATTCCACCTCTTGCAGAAGTTGCAGTAGCATTAACATATCTATACAAATCACCAAATGATTTCAGATTAGATATGCTACTAGACTTGTCTAGGCTAATCGAGGAGTATACTTCGATTAAACCATATGATTCAAAACCAATTGTAGGTTCTTCTGCATACAAACACAAAGCAGGAACACATCTTGCAGCAATACTACGAAATCCTGCAGCCTATGAACCAATCCCACCAAGAGCAGTTGGAAACACACGAAGAATTGTCTTTGGGGAATTGGCAGGAAAAACGGGTGCCGCATACTTGATGTCAATTTTAGGTCTTGAAAAAGACGATGCAGGTGCAAAAGCAGTTGCCGCAGGTCTAAAAGAACTCAGAATGGGAGATTTAATTGAGATTCCACTGGAAGACAGACTTGAAAAAAAGATAATTAATGATAAATAAAGAGGGAAAGTGAGGAGAAAACATGTCAAAATGTGAAGAATGTGATGCAGATATTTCCGTTCCAAAAGATGCTGTGGAAGGAGAAATTGTAACATGTCCGGAATGTGGCGCAAGTTTTGAATTAGCAAAAGGCTCAAACGGTTTCCAATTAAAGCCTGCCCAATCGGTTGGCGAGGATTGGGGGCAGTGAGTCCTGACGTTACAATTCTTTATGATACCATCCGTTGGGAAGAAAAAGCTCTATTAGAAGCGGGAAGAAAAAAGAACATAAACATACAGATGGTTGACTGTAAGAATTTGGCATTAGATTTAGGAAAAAAACCAGAAGACTATGGACCAGTTATTCAAAGGTGTGTAAGCTATTATCGAAATCTACACTCAACTGCAGCTCTTGAAGGGATGGGGGTAAATGTAATTAATTGTCTCAATACAGGAATTTTTGCAGGAAATAAATTATTTACACATATGCTATTAAAAAAATACGGAGTTCCAACACCATATGCAGCTGTTGCATTTTCAAAAGATGCTGCAATAGAACATTTAGAAACACATGGGTATCCAAAAGTAATCAAACCAACTGTTGGTAGTTGGGGCAGATTAATTTCAAAACTAAACGATAAAGATTCAGCAGAAGGAATTATTGAAAGCAGAGAAAGCATGTATCCAATATACCAAGTTCATTATTTAGAAGAATTTGTAAATAGACCACCAAGAGACATCAGAGCAATAATGGTAGGCGATAAGATTGTTGCAGCAATTTACAGAAATTCAGGAAATGGAAATTGGAAAACAAACATGGCTTTAGGTGGAACAGCAGAAGAATGTAAAGTAACACCAGAGATGGAAGAAATGTGTATTAAAGCAAAAAATGCAGTTCAAGGAGACATAGTAGGAGTAGATTTGATGGAAAGTAATGAACGGGGATTAGTAGTTCATGAAGTTAACAATACAACTGAATACAAAAATACTGTAAGAGTGTGTGGAGTAGACATACCTTCCTTAATGATTGATTACGTAATAAAAAACAGCAAGTGAGAATTGGAAACAACATTTACAGTCACACCAAGATTTGCAGTGAAGATGCTTGAAAAAGCACTTCGATTGTACACGCCTTCACTTAATGAAAAAACAATGGCAGAATTTCTTGCAGACAAATGCGATGATTTGGGATTTGAAGATATTCACATAGATGAGGTGGGCAACATCATTGCAAAAAAAGGCACAGGTTCACCAAAAATATTACTTTGTGGACACATGGATGTCGTACCTGGAAAAGTCAAAGTTAGAAAAGAAGGAGATTCACTGCATGGTCGTGGTGCGTCAGATGCAAAGGCTCCATTAATGGCAATGTTGTTTGCTGCAGCTTCAATTCAAAACAATAGCGGTACCGTGATTTTTGTTGGCACGGTAGATGAGGAAGGAAATGCTACTGGGGTAAAAAACCTAGTCAAGAACCACATCGACGTAGATTATGCAGTATTTGGAGAACCAAGCGGAATAAAGCAAGTAACAATTGCCTACAAAGGAAGATTGGCAATCAATCTCAAAGTAAGTGTGGATGATAGTGCTCATGCTAGTGCACCTTGGCTTTCAAAAAATGCCATTGAAGAAACAATGATCTTTTCAAAAGAACTCAAAGAAGGTTTAGAATCAGATCAAGAGAAAAAAAGTAAAGGAATGCTGTTAACTGCAACATTAACTGAGATTAACGGAGGAACAAGCCATAATGTTACACCAAAAGAATGTGTTTCAACATTTGACATCAGAATTCCTGTAGATACAAATTGCAAAATAGTGGAACAGAAAATTTCGGTGCTAGTAAATGAAATAGCTCAAAGAAGAAAAGTTGAGGCATATTATTCAATTATAGATGAAACAGAACCTTTTGAAGCACCACATGATTCTGCCATAGTCAGAGCATTCACTTTAGGAGTTATAGATGTAGAACATACAAGACCAACTTTAATTAGAAAAACTGGAACTGGGGACATGAATGTAATAGGAAATCAATGGAAGATTCCCGTAGTCACATATGGACCAGGTGATCCCCATGAAGCTCACACAATAGATGAAAAAGTATCAATTGACGAATATCTAAGAGGAATTGAAGTTTTGAAGAGAATGATACACCATTTAAAAAGACTGCACGATAAAAATATGCAGTAATGCTTTGGTTTGTAGGATTAGGAATCTCAGGTTCAAAATCAATTCCTATTGAAGCTCTGGAGGTTTTATCAAAAGCAGATATTGTGTACCTTGAACAATTTACCAGCCCGATTGGAAAATCAGATATGTTAAAAATCAAAAAGATGACCAAAGGTGAATTCAAGCAGGGCAAAAGATGGCTAGTTGAAGATGGAAATGAAATTCTAAAACATGCAAAAACAAAGAAGGTGGTTTTACTATCCTATGGAGATCCTTACATTGCAACTACACATATTGAATTAAGAACCAGGGCCATACAAGAAAAAATAAAGACCTATTCAATACATGCGTCATCATCTCTGACTTCAATGATAGGGGAATGTGGTCTTCATTTTTACAAAGTTGGAAGAATTGCAACCATAATGAGTGAGATGAAATCGCTGACAACTCCATACTATGTAATTTACAAAAACATCATAGAAGGAAACCACACCGTATTACTATTAGAGTACAATCAAGACAAGGATTTTTTCATGGATCCAAAAGATGCATTAATTGGATTAATAGAGACTGAAAAAGGACAAAAAAGAAACGTGATTGATCTGTCAACACATGCAATAGTTGCATCAAGGATTGGATTCAAAGATCAATCAATCATATCAGGAAAAATTTCTAGTCTAAAAAAAATAGATTTCGGTAAACCTCCACATACAATAATCATCACAGGAAGGCTTCATTTTACAGAGTCAGATGCATTAAAAATACTTGGAAAATGTCTAGATGAACCGCAAGATAATTCAGAAAAAACAAAGAAAATTTCAATCCAAATGATGAAAAAATATGTTCCAATGGTAAGAGAGGCATTAGAAGAAATAACACCGTACTACAAAGATCAAAAAGAATTCAAAGTGATTCTTGAAAATGCTGAATTGTATATTCAAGATGCAGAAAAATTTCTAGAAGACGGTCAGGATGAAGTTGCAATTTTGAGTATAGGTTATGCAGATGGTTTGGTAGATGCACTGAGATTAGCAAAGGGTCTTGAGCCAAAAATGTAATAGTATCGATGAATTAAAGAGAGAGTAGTTTTAGAAAATAATATTGGAAGTAATAGAAAAAGCAATTTTAATTGAAATGTATCTAGCCGGAATAACTGGTAAATTACATATAGACAATCTTAAAACAAAAAAAGGATTTACAGAAAATATCATCAATTCAAAAATCGACGAACTTGTAAAAAATAAATTGATAAAAGAAGATAGAATTACATTAACTGAACTTGGTAGATCTTCACTTCGAGTTGTTTTAGCAGGAGGTGTTTTTGATATAATTCATCCAGGGCATATTCATACACTTAATGCAGCAAAAGCACTAGGAGATGTTTTGATAGTAGTTGTAGCCACTGACAATACTGCAGTGAAAATGAAAAAAAGACGACCATTACACGGTAAAGAGCAGAGACAGGAATTAGTTAATTCGCTAGTAATGGTAGATCTTTGTCTTATAGGACAAGAAGATGACATTTTCAAGACAGTCAATCTTGTAAAGCCACAAATAATTGCATTAGGATATGATCAAGTGCATCAAGAAAAATTTATCATAGATGGATGTAAAAAAATTAATCTTGATGCAAGTGTGGCAAGATTGCAATCACCAATTCCAGAAAGTTCTAGCTCTAAAATAGAAAAAGAATACGGGGAATCCATTCACGGTATTTAGAATTGTACATGATATAAGAAGAGAGTTACGACTGGATTGGAATTGTTATTGTAACTTGAGAGCCATTTTTTAGTTTTCCTGATTTTTTAATACATACTTTAGAGATTAATTCAATTATAGAACTATCATGGTGAGTCCTCTCAAGAATTATCAATTCACAATTAAGGGATTGATTGATTTTTGCATGAAAGCACTTTACCCATCCGTATGTTCTTTTTCCATCTGAAAAACTCTCAATTGTAATTCCGCCTAGATTTTCAAATTGTTTTATTGTTTCTTGATGTATTTTTTTATCCAGTCTTACATTAAGAGTTCCAGGAAATGGAATGTATCCAATTTTGGATTTGAATTGTTTTGTATATCCTTTTAGAGACATGTAATAAGCGCCTTCACCCATACCTGAGATCAGAGTTCCTTTTAGTTCAACATGAGAGGGAGACGAATCAAGACTTTGTTGAAGTGTAGTAGATAGTTTTACCATTTCAGAAAAACCCTTTGGAGTAATTTTTACAGATGTGTTTCTTCCACTAATTATTCTCTCAATGAATTGATTGTTTTCTAATTCAAGTAGATGCTTTGATGCAGCTTGCTGGGATTTTTTGATGCTCTTACCTAAGGAATCAGTAGTAACTGTGACAAAATTATGCTTTGCGCCTTTAGAAAGAAGATAAGTGAGAGTTAAGATGTGCTGAATTTTTAGTTCAGTCATCAATGAACTCTATGCTACGCCGAGGTCACCGAATGTTTTTAGATTTAGCCCATCAGAGTTTGTTAACTTTGCAACTCTATGTCCAACAACGCATTCAATTCCAGCATTTTTGGCACCTTCTAAAAGTCTCTGAGTGATAATACCATCCAATAAAAGATATTTGATTCCAGATTGGGTGGAGAGTTTGCTAACTACTTCACTAATTGGAACTTTAAAAATTTCTTTTTCATTTTCATCTAATGCCACAGCTTCAAGTGTTTCATTGAGATTTGGAAAAACTCTAGATGCTATTTCGGCAAGAGGCTTATCGTCTGAACTTTTAAGAGAAGCTGCAGGTTTTCCACTTTTAATTTCATCAGCTATTGGTCTTAAAATTTCATCTAGTCTTTGCGGAGTCAACTCTTCAACTTCTACTCCTGTGTCTGCCCTTAATTCATAATCAATATTTACAACAGATTTGAGCTCTTTTAGAATGAATCCTCCAGCACGGTCACCATCAATAAATGCAACTACAGTATTTTTTGAAGCACATAGTTCTTTGATTGATTCATCAATTTTTGCACCTTCAATTGCAATTGCATTATCATAACCAGCTCTGAGAAGATTAATGACATCGGCTCTGCCCTCAACTAGGATTATCCAAGTGGCATCAAATACGCCAGAACTGCATGTGAGTTTAGATGGGCCATATGTGGATAGTCTTTTAGAATCACCTTCATGAACATCTTTTAACATACTTTCTCCTTCACTGACTGTTTTGGTAGCCCAGCGTTGTTTGATTTCTTTAGCCCGTCTTACAATGTCATCTTTTTTTGCAGCTCTCACATCATCAATTGCTTCTAATTTGAAAACACAATCAAATGGACCAACTTTATCAATACTCTCAATTCCAGCTGCAATTAATGCACAAGTATCAATATCAGTACTCATTGGAATAAGAGCATCGCCGTTTGTTGTGTTTGAAGTAGATTTTGTATTTACTTCTATACGACCAACTTTAGAAACTCGTTGTAGCTCGTTCAGATTCATCTCTGGGCCTAACAGTCCTTCGGTTTGACCGAAGATAGCCCCGATTATATCTGCTCGTTCAACAAGTCCGTCAACTTCAAAGGAAAGTTTAACATGATATTTGACAATTCCTGATTTATTGGACATACTTTCTTCATCTCCTTAATTATCATAATTTGGGTTTTGATTCTCGATATATGAGGGTATCGCAAGTATTTTCAATAAAGTAAAGAGATCTTACAAAAATTGTGCTTGTGGGATATAGTTTACACTAGATAATCTAAAAATGAAAAATAATATTGTTTATTCAGTGCTAAATGAATGACCACATGAACAGGATTTTGTAACATTTGGATTGTTGATTTTAAATCCAGATCCCATTAGGCTTTCAATATAGTCTACGTTTGCACCTTTTAGATGATCAACACTGTAGCTGTCTACAAGTAGCTTGATACCAGTTTCTTCCATGACCAAGTCATCTTCTTCTGGTGCTTTTTCAAAGCCCATTCCGTAAGATAGACCAGAACAACCGCCGCCTTGAACATAAACTCTAAGATATTGAGGGCTATCGGCTTCTTCTTTCATGAATTCTTTGATTTTTTCAGCTGCTTTTGATGTAACAGTGATCATTTTCTGTGTTTGTTCAGATGCCATAATAATACAAGTGACGCTTTAAATTATAATAAGCTTTTCATACCGAGCCTACTAGTAATTCAAGAAAATAAGAAAGTTAGGAATAGATTATTTTTTTGATTTGTTTACAAAAGCTGTCATTCGCTCTTCTCTATCAGAATGAGTAAAACAGTTTCTCCAAGCGAGGAGCTCAACGGCAAGTCCAGTGTCAAGATCTGCATTTCTTCCTTTGTTAATTGCAACTTTTGCCATTTGAACGCCCATTGCAGAGTTTGCGGCAATTTGCTGTGCCATTTTCAAAGCTTCTTCTTGCAGTGACGCAAGTGGAACCACTTGATTCACCAGACCTATTTCCTTTGCTTCGTCTGCTTTGATAATTTTACCAGTATAGACAAGTTCTTTTGCTTTTGCTATTCCCACAATTCTCATCAATCTTTGTGTTCCACCCCAACCAGGAGGAATTCCAATTGTAACTTCGGGTTGACCAAGTCTTGCAGTATCTGCTGCAATTCTAATATCACATGACATTGCAAGCTCGCAACCTCCACCAAGTGCAAAACCGTTAATGGCTGCAATTGTTGGTTGTTTTACAAGCTCAACTGTAGAAGTTACAAGTTGTCCTGTCTTTGCATATGCGACTGATTCATCTGGAGAAATTTTTGACATGTATTCAATATCTGCACCAGCAGAAAATGCCTTTTCTCCTTCACCAGTTAAGATGATTACTTTAACACTGTCATCTTTGTCTAGGGCTTCAAAAGTTTTGATGAGTTCTTTTGCAACATCACTATTCATAGCATTAAGTTTGTCAGGTCTGTTTATTTTGACAGTACATATGCCATCAGAAGTGGATGTGGTAACTAGAGACATAATATTTTCCCAAGTTGTGCAGGACTTAAATGTTATCTATTTTTGTGAGAATTTTCCCCATTGAGATAATGCAGATGCAGCTGCAACCCAAGTTCGAAGGTCACTGTAAACTGGAATATTATTTGCCTCAATCAATTTTGTCATTTTTTCAGTATATGGACCGCCATTACCTCCAGCAAGAATTGGTTTCTGTTTTTTATTTGATAATTCAGCTAGGTATTCAACTATTGTTTCTTCAAGTGGATCATCTTGGAAAACAAACCAGGGCATAGCAATGTCGATATTCTTTTCGTCAAGAAATTGCTGGATGACAAATCGATAATCATCTGCATTTGCACCACCACCTACATCTGCTGGATTACCATTATGAATTGGAACAGTTGGTGGGAAACGTTCCTTCATTTTTTTGAGAAGTTCTGGTGACAACTTTCCAATAGTAAGACCTAATCTTTCTAATTGATCAATTCCCCCAATCATTGGACCAGCACCATTACTTGTCATAGCAACACGATTTCCCTTTGCAGGAGGTTGCCATGCTAGTGCCTTTAAGACTCCAACTAGTTCTTGATAACTATCAACTGAAATAATTCCTGCTTGTTTGAATGCTCCCATGATGATTGCATTTGAACCACCAAGAGAACCGGTATGTGATGCAGCTTGTTTTGCACCTGCTTCAGATCTTCCACTCTTCCAAATTATGATGGGTTTCTTTTTCTCTTTCATTACACGTTTGGCAGTATTGATGAATTTTCTACCATCACCAAATCCTTCAACGTATAATCCAATTACTTTAGTTTGAGGATCATTTGCAGCATACCATATCATATCTGCTTCATCTACATCAGAACGATTACCAAAACTAATCATCTTGGATAAGCCAAACACATCAGCACTTTCTAACATACTAATTCCCATGGTTCCACTTTGTGAGAAAAATGCAACATTTCCTAATTTTGAACGTACCATTCTTTCCTGTCCTTGGAATGCACAATCAAGACGATTTGCAGCGTTAAACATTCCAATACAGTTAGGACCAATTACACGAATTTTGTGTTTTAGCGATAATTCTTTTACTTCAGCTTCCATTGCAGCTCTGTCACCACCAAGCTCTTTTCCTCCACCTGAAACGATTACAACATTATGAATTCCTTTGTTTGCACAAGTCTTCATAATTGGTCCACATTCTGCAAGATCAATACAAACAACAACCAAGTCAACCTTTTCGTTAATTGCATCTAATGATGGATAACAGTTGATTCCAAGAATTGACTCTTGTTTAGGATTAATTGGATATACTTTACCTTTGTAATCTTGTTTTCCAAGTGCAACTAATACGGAATTACCAATCTTTCCAGGTGTTGCAGATGCCCCTACTAGTGCAACAGATTCTGGAGTAAAGAAGGACTCCATTGATTCAATGTTTGGTTTAGATTTTGAGATAGAATTTTTCTTTATTCTATCATTTAGTATAATTTTTGCATCAACTACAAAGTGTGATTTTGGATAAACAACTACGGGGTTAAAGTCAATGCTGTTGATATAGTCTGCATTTTCTACACCTAATTTTCCAATCTGAACTAACATTTTTGAAACCATATCAAGATCAATTGGAGGGCTGCCTCTGAATCCTTTGAGTAGTTTTGAGCCTTTGAGCTCATTTAGCATTGATTTTGCATCAGAGGTTGTAATTGGCAACATTCTAAACGCAACATCTTTCATAACTTCAGTCATAATACCACCTAGGCCAACCATGATTACTGGACCAAACTGGGGATCATTTTGTACACCTACAATTAGTTCAACACCTTTTGGAACCATCTTTTCAAGAAGAATTCCTTTTACATCAACTCCTTTCTTTTTAGAAAGTCTACCGTACATGTCTTTGAAGGTCTTTTTGACTTCATCGACATTATTGATGCCAACTTTGACACCACCTACATCAGTCTTGTGTAAGATTTGTGGTGAAACTACTTTCATTACTAGTGGAAACCCTAATTTTTTTGCCTCTTTAGCTGCTTCCTCGGCAGACTTTACAAGTGCATAACCTGGAACCTTAACACCATAAGTTTTGAGAATGGATTTTGATAATTCTTCTGTGATAACTTTATGATTAGTTTGAATTGTTTCCTCAAAAACTTTTTTTACGGAAATCATGGTTTGATCGATGAATCAAAAACTCTGTATATTAAAGTTACATTATAACCAAAGTTTAATGACTCATTCTTCAGAAATTATTGTAAAAATTACCATATCTACTCCTATCTGTAGTTCTTGGAATTGCATAAAATGGATTCAAAAGCCCCACATGGGGAAAACACGTACAAAGTTAAAGATGATTGCTACAAGAAATACTGATAATAGTACTAGTCTTAATTTCTTGTTTGGTACTTTGTATATTGCAGACATCAGTCCTACTGCCATAACTGGCAAAAAATAGATCATATAATACGCAAATGTATCTCTAATCATGTTTATCAACAAATATGGAACAAAAAATACAAATCCAAATGATAGAAACATCACTGTTTTTGTAATTGGTGTTTTGTTTTTGAATTTATTAATTATTGCATATACAATCAAAAAGACAGAACTCCAAAAACCAATATGCCACCATGAATAATCAACCATTGATTGAATCCACAATGTATTGTATTGTTTTTCATGTAGTTCAATTCCCTCATCATTTGTGTACACATTATAGTGTCCATATGTAATTTGATGAATAGTAGATGAGTTGGCTATTGGTAAAAACGAGGCCATGAATTCATCTCCTCCAATCTCATTTTGATTATAGTATCCTTTTGTTAGTATTATCCCTAAATGATGAATTGGATCTTTTACTTTATCAAGATAATTAAAATTATCAACTGGCTTTTGTAACAGTTCTGTATTAGTACTCAATATGTTAAATCGTGTAGCTTTTAATTCACCATTATTGTTAACAGATAGGTATTCTGGATGTTTTGTAGTATATTCTAAAACAGTTATTGTATTTTCATAGACATACAAGATTGTAAGAAATGTGATTGATACAATTAGCAAAAATATGACTGGTTTTTTTAATGAGTTAAAAGTAATTTTATTATTTCCTGATCTGATGTATGTAAAAATATGCCACAGTGCTATGAATATCATGAAGAAGATTACTGTTTCTTTAATTATAGCTGAAAATCCAATTAGTAATGCTGAGAAATAGTATTTTTGCTTGAAATACAGATATAATGACAAAAATCCTGCTGCCATAACCGGCATATCTCTTAGCATCAGTGAAGAGCTAACGAAAATTACTGGACTAAAAGACAGTATTATTGTAGTCAATAAGGCGATTTTTTTATTTGATATGTGTTCAACTACTTTGTAATAAAAATACAAAAATAACATTCCAAATAATACAATTGGAAATCTCCAAGACAGCCAATTATCCCCAAAGACGTACACAAATGGAGATATGATGATTGATAATCCTGGAAGTTGATACGGTGTATGATCAATTCCTAGCATAAACCACCGCATAAAGTTTGTAAAATGTACTTCATCCAGCATTTCAAAATTAGGCTGAGAAATTACAAACATGTGAATTGAAAAAGAAACTAAAATGACATGAATGACAGTGATTTTATTTATAGCTGTAGATATATTTTCAAAAATTTGCACTAACTGCAATTTGGAATTTAATTATATTAAACTTTGGTCAAAGATGAAATGAGGATTTGAAATTATTGTAAAAATTATTCATATTATTTTTGACAATTGAAATATTTTCATCAATATCAGAACGAATTTTTTGAGGATCAATGTATGGTATTTGTTGTAGTTTTTCCTGAGTCTTATCAAGCCAAAGATTGACCATTTTCGCATTTACTTCTAGGTGAAATTGCAAACCAACTGCACTGGCAATTTGAAATGCTTGATTTGGATAATTTTCAGAATGGACCAATCTAACTGCTTTTTCAGGCAAATCAAAAGTGTCACCGTGCCAATGAAATACGGTAAAAGGATTTGTAAAACCAGAAAATAATTTTGAATTATTATAAATTCTCAAATCATGGTAAAACCCAATTTCTTTTTTTTGACCACGATACACTTTACCTCCAAAAGTTTTTGCAATCAATTGTGAGCCTAAACAAATTCCAAGTACTGGGATATTATCATCTACGGTTTTTTTAATCAGTTTTTGCTCTGCTTGCAAATAAGGTAGATCATCATTAGCGCTTTCATGGGCACCTAAAATTACTACAAGGGAATAGTTTTTTTCCGGAAGTTTTTCGTATTTTGCATTAACTGAATGAATGACAAATCCATCATTGTTTAGAAGTTCACCTAGGTATCCAATCTCTTCTATTCTTGTATTTTGTATAACTAAAACTTCAGACACAAATAATTTTTAGCAAAAGTGATTAATATGTTAAAGCACTTGTCACGCTGTGCTTGTAACGGAGCAAGAGATTCATGAGATAAAAAAATTTGTATTTCAACTAAATTTAATGAAAGATAGTGTTGTTGTAGTAGAAGGAAAAAGAGACGCATCTGCATTAAAGAAACTAGGATTTTCAGGGCAAATAATTGAATTTCATAAATTTGGAGGAATTGTCAATTTTGCAGATTATGTTGCAAGATATGAAAAACTGATTATTCTTTTTGACAGAGATAGAAAAGGAAGATACCTGACAGGAAAAACAATTCAACTTTTACAGCGTAGAACAAAAATTGATCTTTCTTTTAAAAGAAAACTTACAGTGATAACTAAGGGGAAAATAAGGTTTGTCGAACAACTAGTTTGCTACGAATCGTATCTAGTCTAAGTTTATGGCCAAATACCTTTTTGGTTAAATGCTTCTACAACTCGACCTACTGCCAAAGCCATAGTGGCTCGTCTCATGTCAATTTTGTGTTTATTGGCTAACGCATATGCATCTTTGAAACCTTTGGTGATGTTACCTTCCATCTTTTTTGCAACTTCATCAAAAGTCCAATAGTATCCCATGTTATTTTGCACCCATTCTAAATATGAGATACAGACACCACCAGAGTTTGCCAAGATGTCTGGAATTACTAGGATTTTCTTTTGATAAATTATAGGATCTGCTTCAGGTAATGTTGGACCGTTTGCAGCTTCGGCAATTATTTTACATTTGAGATTCTTTGCAATCTTTGCATTAATTTGATTCTCCAATGCTCCTGGAACCAGAATATCGCATTTTGTTGTTAGTAATTCCTCAGTAGAAATTTTCTTACTTCCAGGGAATCCAACAACTGATTTTGTCTTTTGTTTAAATTCAATTAGCTTACTAACTTTAGCTCCGTTTGGAATCGATATAGAACCTTTAGAGTCACTTACAGCAATAACTTTGGCACCCATTTTTTCTAAATATTCACCAGTAAATGTAGATGCATTTCCAAATCCCTGCAAAACAACTTTGGCACCTTTCAAATTAAGTTTCAAAACTTTTGCAGCTTCCCTTACACAATATGATACACCTAATCCAGTGGCAACGTCTCTTGCCAGAGAGCCACCCATTGAAAGTGGTTTTCCAGTAATTACACCAGGTGAGTAAACATTTCCGTTTAGTTTGCTAAAGGTATCCATGATTTGAGTCATTTCTCTACCAGTGGTGTAAACATCAGGAGCTGGTATATCTTTGCCAGGTCCAATAATTTCAAATATTTTATATGCAAATCCTCTGGTAAGTCTTTCTAATTCAGCATCACTTAGTTTTTCTGTCTTTGCATTGACATAGATTCCTCCTTTGCCGCCTCCCAATGGAATATCAACAACGGCACACTTCCATGTCATCCAAGAAGATAGCGCCATGACTTCACGTTCCATGTATTCAACTCCGCCTTCAGGGTTAAAGTATCGGATTCCACCTTTGTATGGACCTCGATCATTATTGTGTTGACTTCTAAAACCGGTGAACATTCTAATTTGCCCATTATCCATTTTGACTGGAATTTTTACTCTCAAAACTTTGTTTGGTGTCGCTAGATATTCACGTAGACCTTTGTCCTTAATTCCAAGAACATCACATGCATCATTGACTTGTTTTGTTGCATTTGCAAAAGGATCCAGTTTTACCAAGACGATCGATTTTGGAATATCATATTATATTAAGTTTAGTTCAAAATATTAGATCGCATATTATGTAGCTACAAATTGATTAAAGATAGACCTTTTTTTGATTCATTTTTTGATCTAGTTTATCAATTGCCATATCAAGTGCACCAATGTTAACTTCTAAAAATGTAGATAGATGAAATATTGCCCCATACTTTTCACCAATTTTGAGGATCATGTTGTTTTTTTCCAGTACTTTCATGTGATGTTGAACAGCCTTGTAATCTAATTGAAGTTCCAGTGCTAATTGGTGTGTGTTGTATGATTGTTCAAGCAAGAGCATGATTATTCGTAATCTTGTAAAACCACCTCTTGTGCTGGTAAACAAATAGAACAGTAATTTACTGGTCTGTTTGTCTGGTTTTCTTTGTTCTGATTGAGATTGAGATCTCAAAATTTCCTTGAATTCTAGTAGTTGGGCTCTAGTCATTTATTTTCCTTGTACATTATGAGAAAAATTTGCTTAAAACACTATTTCCAGATCTTGTCCACATCTGTTACAGATCAATGAAGGACAATTACCCTTAAATTGACTGAGGAAGAACTTGTCGTATTATGATGGCATCACGTGGGTACGATATGACACCTACAATGTATTCACCTGACGGCAGAATTTACCAAGTCGAATACGCGATTGAGACAGTAAAAAGAGGTACGTTGGCCATAGGAGTTTGCAGTAAAGAGGGAGTAATCATGGCAGTTGAGGAAAAACCACGTGCACTACAGACCTCAAATGTAACGCAGAAAATTTTTCAAGTAGATTATCATATTGGAGTAGCAGCTGCAGGATACATCCCAGATGCTCGTGTTCAAGTAGATAATGCCAGATTTTTTTCACAGGGAACTAAAATGACTTATGATGAATCAGTGGAGGTTGCAACTGTTGCCAAGCATTTAGCAGATCAATCTCACCAGTTTACACAGTATTCAGGAGTACGTCCCAATGGGGTTGCTTTGATAATTGCAGGAGTTGATCAAAAGGGGGAATCAATCTATGTTACAGATCCTAGTGGGACTTATGTGCAGTATGCAGCAATTGCAATAGGTGCAGGTTCTGATGAAGTAAACGCATTTTTGGAAAAACATTATAATTCTAAGATGAGTTTGAGTGATGCAGCATCGCTTGCTATTGCAGCAATTAATCTAAAAGCAGAACAAAAAGAAGGATTGAGTCACATTAAAATGGCCAAAGTCACTTCAGATAAAAAAATATTTGAAAAAGTGTCAGAATCAGATTTACAAAATTATTCTAAAAATGCATCTAAATTTACAACATCTTAAGTTGAAATTTAGATTTGAAAACTATTCAAACTAGTCCATAAAGACGATAATTATGGGATTAGGAAGCTACTGGGGAGAAGTCATAGAAGTACTTCGTGAAATCATACCAGTTTATGACAAAGTAAATTCATACATCTCACTAGGTAAAGACGTAGAGCATAGAAATAGAGGAATAACAGGCAGAGTGTTTCCAGGAGATAAAATTCTGGATGCAGGATCCGGTTTTGGAAACATGTCTAAAACTGCCTTAAAGTTATGTGATGGAAAAATTTCAATTACACTTTATGATCCTCTTGTACCAATGTTAAAAAACACAGGCACTCATTTTGAAAAAATCCCAGATTTGATAAATGGTGTTTTTGAACACATTCCATTTAAGAATGAAGAATTTGATACTGTTTTGTGCGGATATTCACTTAGAGATGCCATCAATTTGAGAATTGCAATTTCAGAGATTCACAGGGTATTAAAAAATAATGGAAGATTTGTGATTGTCGATTTAGGAAAACCAGATGAGACAATAATCAGGTTGGGAGTATCGTTTTACCTCAAGTTTATTCTTCCAGTACTGGCATTAATTGCAGGAGGAAGACTAGGTTTGAAATTCGGTACTCTTTATGGTACATACAAAAGATGGCCACAGAACAAAAAGTTGGAAAAATTATTACTGGAAAAATTTTCCAAAGTGGAGTTTGAGAAAGATCTTATGGGCGGAGCAATAATGGTTGCCGCATACAAATGAACAAAGTACTGGTACTTGTAAACATCACCGGTTTAATCATAGGTATTTCTTATGGACTACACGGTCCAATACTGCCGATATTTGCAAAAAACATAATCGGGGCATCATATTCTGAACTTGGCTTTATCGGACTAGCAAATTTTATTCCCTACATGTTCATTCCAATATTTGTAGGGATTCTTCTTGACAAATTCAATAACGGATATCTTCTAGCAATAGGTACAGCAATCAATTCAACATCAATCTATCTTCTTTCAATAGCACAGTCGGTCCCAGAGATAATGGGGTTCAGAATAATAACTGGAATAGCTCATGCATTTTTCTGGCCACCATGTCAAGCCATTATTTCCAATGAAAGCAATGAACAAACTAGAGTCAGAAACATCTCGTGGTTTACAATGTTTTTTGTAATGGGATTTATGATTGGTCCATTATTAGGAACAGTATTTCTTGAAGGTCTAGATATTACATATAGAATTCTATTTCAGATAACTTCGTTTATTTTGGCTAGTGCCATAATTTTTGCTCTTTTGATTTCTAGAAGAAGCATTACAAATCATCATGAACGATTCTCACTTTCATCAATTAAAGAGATGAAGAAATTTCCAGAGGTGATAATATTGTTAATTTTTTGCACGTCATCTTTTGGGATAATTCTATCAATTTATCCTGCGTTCCTAAATGACAGCGGAATGTCAGATACAGACATTTTGTTACTATACTTTGCTTTTGGAATTTCAAGGGTAATATCACTTGCATTGGCAAGTAAATTCTCAAAAAAGACAAGTCAGACGTTGATTGCAGCTACCATAGCCATTTCAATTGGACTGGTAATTTCGGCGGCTTCGGATTCAATCATCATGTTTGCAATAGCATTGGTGTTTATGGGATTTGGATTTAGCATATTTTTCCCCTTGACTCTAGAAATAATTTTGAGCAGAACAAGTAAAGCAATATCAGGAAAAATAATAGGAGCTTATGAGACATTTTTTGGTGTTGGTTGGGCAATAGGACCCACTCTTGGAGGACCTATAGCACAATCATTTGGCAATCAATCGCCTTATCTTGTATTTTTTATCATAGGAATCGCAGTTACAGTTCTAGCCATATTATGTAGAAAAAAATTAGAACCAAAAAGAATACAAAATTTCTAATTTGTGATTCAAAAATATTCAATTTTGAAATACGTGAAAAAGGAATAGGCAGAAAATTACATGATCATTCTTTTAACTGATTAAAAATTTCTAATAATTGAAAGTGGTATTTGTGCGTGTAGCAATTTTAATACTAATTGTGTTCGTAGGGATTATTCCAGCAAGTGCTGAAGAAACAGAGACAATTCCAGAATGGGTAAAAACAACTCTAGTAATGTGGACAGATGGTGAAATATCAGATCAAGAATTTGTTGCTGCCATAGACTATCTAAAGGACAAAGGCATTGTAAAGTTATCATCTGTTAATGACGAAGAAGTTCAAAGACAAATAGAATACCTACAGGCAAAAAATGAAGTAATAAAAAAGGAAGTAGAAGATCTTCGTGAGATAAACGAAGAATACAGAATTTCATTGAAAAGTCAAGAGATCAGTAAGGGAAGCACATCAACATCAATGTCACAGATATTAGGTGAATATGAAGCCCTTCAAAAAGAAGTAAAAATACTAAGAGAAACCAACAAACAATTTGCAAATCAAATTAATTCATGGATGAACAGCAACCAAATGGCAAACAATGAAGTTTCAGGGAACATATACGATGATGACAAAATAGTTAAAATTGAATCACATTATGTAAAAAAATTAAATGAATTAAAACAAGAAGCTCAAAAGTATACAAATAAAATTGAAGAATTACAAAATGAGTCATTATCATATGAGAAAGATATTCAGTTATTAAAAATAGAAAATGAAAATAAAAACGATGTATTAAAATCACTCAGAAGTGAAAATCAAGCAAATAGAGAGGATGTTAAACAATTAATTCAAGGAAACGAATCTTATGATGATCTAATTACAAATATTCGCACAGAAAATTTAGAGCAGAAAAAGAAACTAATAGAATATGAAAAGACAGTAGAAACATTTGATTCTAATTTTAATATTTTAAACAAAAAACAATCAAATATGAAAGAAGAAATTTCAACACTTAAACAAGAAAATTCAAAATATCAAGACATGATAAATAACATAGAAGGACTAAATCAAGAACAGAAAAATACACTAGTTACAAGCACAAAAGAATTAGAAGAGACAAATAAAAATCTCAGCACACTGACACAAAAAATTCAAAATTATGAAAGTTCCGTTCTCTCTTTAGAAGCGAAAAATAAAGAGTACCAAAGCAAAATCACTCAAAGTGAGGCTGAAAAGTCAGGATATAAGGAACGAATCAACCAGCTTGAAGCAAAAAATTCGGAGCAACGAAAAAGCCTTGTCAGTTTAACAAAGGAATTTCATGAGTCAGGTGAATTGGCAACGTCTGTGAATTCAGAATTAAACACCTACAAAAATATCATAAAGACACTAGAAAATGAAAACAAGCAATACAAATCAAAAATTACAGAATTAGAAGATAAAAATAATGAGAAAAACGTGTCAATAATTTTATTAAATAAAGATCATAGTGAGCTAAATAGTTTAGTGAAAGATCTAAATTCCAAAATTACAACATATGAAAATACTATAGAAGGTTTAGAAAATGAAAATAAAAACGAACAAAGCACAGTTGCAGATGTACAAATACAGATTGATGAATTAGATAAAAATTCAAGTACACTGAAATCTAAGATTATAGATTATGAAAATCAAATAAAGAAATTACAAGGTGAAAGTAAAGATAATAAAAATTCACTCAAATTAGTTACCAATGAAGTAAGTGAAAGATACAACCTCATAAATGAGTTAAATCAAGAAAAAGAAGATTATGAAAAAAGACTTGAAGTATTAAAAAATGAAAATAAAATTCTTAGTAGCCAAGTTAAATTGGCAGAAAATCAAAATACAAATAAAGAATCAAGCCTAACTAAAATTTCATCAGAAAGTGAAAAGTTAAAAAAACAAATTGATTTACTCCAAATAGAGATAAAACAAAAACAACAAGAAATTAATTCCTTAAAAAATACACATCTGGAAAAAGAATCTGCCAAAACATACGTGATTCAGCCTCCAGAATGACCTACATTACAATATGATGACCAACAAGAGAAACTAGATGATATGAAAAAACAGAGCAACAAATACTTGGTAGAAGTAAATTATCTCAAAGCAAAGAACATAGTTAATGATGAGGAAATTGAGACGCTGAGGGCAGAAAATGAAGAATATAGAATATTGATTAATTTACTAAAGAAAGGAGAAAAATCACAGACAGGAATTGCAAGTACGAATAACGACAAGATTAGTTCTAATCAAGGAATTGTTGTTATGCATAAAACAGTAGACAAACCACAACAAATTCCTAAGGACTGGATTAATAGAATTGATTCAACTAAAAAATATTCAATTTATGTTGAACCAATACCAAAATGGTCTGCAGATGTAAGCGGAGAAGTAAACAATGCCATAAAATTCTGGAAAGATACAGCAAATGTTAGTTTTAATGTTGTAAATACACCAGATACAGATACTGTAATTATTAGCTGGAAAAAAACACTCCCAAATGACTATGATGGATACACCATAAATCAAAAACAAGTAGATGTAGCACTTGGAAGTTATAGTTGTGATAAAAATTGGAGAGCATATAATTCAAAATCAGTTCGAGATATTTTGATTCATGAGCTAGGACACATCTTAGATCTTGGACACGCTGTAGACAAAAGTAACATAATGTATCCAATGATTTACAGTGCAAAGTTTGTACCTGTTGATACAACAATTATCATAGATACAAAAGACTCTGCTTTTATCAAAACATGTTCTTTCAGCGCTGATCCATCCTACAAATATGTAGTAAAGGTACAGGATACAACTAAAAAATTTAATTTATTTTTTGTACCATCAGATGCATCAAAACAAAGATTTGATGCAGGTAAGGTATTTGACTATTATTCAGACATCAATTGTATTGGATTAGGCAAATCAGTACAAAGTGGAATATGTAAAAATGTGGTAGACACTGGAGGATTACTAATAATAAATTCTGAAAATAATGAAAAGATCACCGTAACCGTACACGTCGAGGAAAAATAGCTTCAAACATTACGTTTAATTTCAAATAAAATCATTTTATGCTATGCTGGATTATTCATTGAACATATTAGGTAGTGAATGGATAATCATAATTTTTGTTGCACTAGTATTGATTTTAGGAACTAATCAGCTTCCTAGTGCTGCAAAGAAATTAGGAAAAGCAGTAAATGAATTCAACAAAGCAAAAAACGAGGTTCAGAATCAGATGAAAGATATTTCAAATACTAATCTAGACATATCTGGACCTTTAGAAACTGAGAGACAAAAACTAGAGACAATTGCAAAATCACTTGGAATAAATGTTGCAGAAAAATCAGATGATGAACTTCGAAAAATAATTTCTGGAAAAATGGGACAAAAAAATACAGATAAATCAGAAAACAAAATGTAGAAATTATTCAGATTTTTTTATTCGGTAGAGATTTTTATCTAGTCGTTTTTTGGCAAATTTGTAATAGTCAGGTACAATTTCAAATCCCAAATATTTTCTATTCATAGACTTGCTTACTACAGCTACTTGCCCAGATCCTAGAAAAGGATCTAAAATTATATCTTGTTTTTCACTAGAATAGTGCAGTAATTTTTCAATTAATTCGGCAGGAAGTTTTGTGGGAGTTTTTTCATCTCCAGTCCAATATTCACGCTTAATTTCCCAGACATCCTCTTTATCTTTATAATGTAAGCTACGTCCTTCATTTGTTTTAGAATTTTTTTCAAATCTGGAAAATGGGAAAAATTTTCTTTGTTTATCATCTTTACAAACATAAAGACAGTGATAGTGTGAAGTGACAAATTTCTTTTTTGTTACAACACCAAATTGGTATTTCCATATTATGTGATTTATGGTGGTAAATCCAACATCGTCTAATGCTTTTAGAATATCTTTGAGATTATTCCAACCTGAAAAAACATACATGCTTCCAGAGTCTTTAAGAATACGAAATGCTTCTTTCATCCAATCAAATGTAAAATCATAGTAATCTACAGCTTTGATTTCATTATATCCTTGCATTACTCTGGAAGAAATTCGATTATAGTTGGCCTTTGTAGCCTTGAAATTAATAGCAAATGGAGGATCAGTAATAATCAAATCAATTTTATCTTTTGGGATTAATCCCATGCCCTCAATACAGTTCATATTGTAAATTTTGTTAATTTCGATTTTTTTCATTTTTAAAATCAAGACTGTTTCCTCGTTTAATAATGTCGTGGAACAGTGTTTTTTGATAAAATTAACAGTCAACCAATAAATCTAGAATATGTTCAATCAAGTAGATCTTAATTGAAATTTTCATGTCCAAAATGCAAATCTAAATTAGAAATACAAAAAACATTCAACAAAAAGATACACATATCATGTAATGATTGCGAGATAGAAGATTTACTTGAATTTTCAAAAAATATTGACGAGGTGTTCCTAGAATTTCTTTCAAGATTTGATGAGGGGCTTGTTACAAAAAAAGGAGTTTCCAAAGGCCTAAAAGATGAAGGAATCATCAGGGACGAAAAAGAGATCAAAGACATGATTGGAAAAAATAATCCAGACAAAATTACAGAATCAATTCTTTTCTCAAAAAAAGACTATATTTCACAATACAAAGTTCTAAAAAATCCTGAGCCTAGAATGGGCAATAATGTGGAAGATTCAGGACTGGATGAATCAATAAGCAATTACTTGAAAGACATTGGAATTGAACAGTTTTACAAATTTCAGGAGGAATCAATTGAAGAAATATCATTTGGAGAAAATGTAATAATTGAAGCGCCTACAGCGTCGGGAAAGACAGAGGCATTTTTAATTCCAGTGATTCAAAAAATCAAAAAAGAATCAAGTGATGCCAAAGGAGTATTTGCAGTATTTGTTTATCCAACCAAAGCTCTTTCACGGGATCAACATCCAAAAATCATAAAGTTTGCAGAAAAAATCGGAATAGATGCACAAGTTTTTGACGGAGATACAAACCAGATAGAGCGAAAAGAAATTTTAGAAAACCCCCCACACATACTGATTACAAATTTTGATGTTTTACATTACCATCTTTGGCACCAAACAAAATTTGCATCATTGCTTTCAACGATAAAAGTTCTGGTCGTAGATGAGGCGCATGTGTATTCAGGAATTTTTGGGTCTAACGTTCATTACATAATAAAAAGATTGAAGCGAATTTGCAGTAACAAAATACAATTTGTTGCAGCATCCGCAACCCTGGAAGATGCCAAAAACTTTTGTGAACAATTATTTGGAGTAAAGATGAAGATCATTCGAGGTTCTGGCAAAAAAGGACAGACAGATTTTGTAATGTTATTTCCGTCACTTAGAACTCAACGTGCATTAATGGTTGACTTGACAAAGAGAATGACTGAAAAAAATCATAAAACAATGGTATTCAACAACTCACATCTTAACTCGGAGCTTTTAGCAATACAGGCAAGAAAACAAAAAGTCAACATCAAAGTTCACAGAGCAGGTCTAATGGCAAATTATAGAAAATCAGTAGAGCAAGAATTCAAAGACGATAGACTGCAGGCTATCTCATGCACTCCTACGCTTGAGCTTGGGATAGATGTGGGAAATGTGGACTGTGTGATTTCATCTACCATTCCGGTAAATAGATTAATTCAAAGAATTGGTAGGGCAGCAAGAAAAGGACAGCGAGGATACGCATTTTTGGCACTTGGAAATGATCCGATTTCACAGTACTACAAGAATCATCCTGAAGATTATTTTGAAGATATTGAAAAAACATACATTGATCCAAAGAATCCGTTTGTAGAAGAATTTCAGATATTGGCAATGGCTTGCGATAAACCAATTTCCAAACACGAATTAAAAGAACATGGGGAAGTAATAGAAGATCATCTAAAGAAAGGAACCTTACTGCTTTACAATAACAGAATAATACCAAATTTTGATAAAATTGCTTCGTTGTTAAATGATTATAGCATAAGAGGAATCGGAAAATCAGTAGATATTTTCTTAAATGAAAAGAAAGTTGGAGATAGAATTCTTCCAATTGCTTTAGAAGAACTTCACAAAGATGCAATTTATTTTCTTGCAGGAACTAGATACAAAGTAAAAGAATTTGGATATCCTCAAAGAAATTTTGCAAGACTGGAGAGAATTTCCAGAGACTATCCATATTACACTAAAGCATTAACAGAAGAATGGCCAACAATTGAAACTATTTTTGAGAAAAGAAAAGCATACGGAGTGGAAATTGCATTTTGTAAACTACACATACAAAAGAAAGTCTATGGTTATGTCAACATTGAACTAGGGCAAGAAATTACACAGGGGCAAAAAGTTTTACTTGACACTCCTTTAGAATATGACTTTATCACAAAGGGAATTGTATTTCATGCACCAAGACCAATCAAAGAAATTAAAAAAGCAGAAGATGAAGAGTACACAGAGGCAAGTGGATATCATGCCACAGAACATGTTGTGATTGAAGGTAGCAACATGATAACAGGAGGGGTATCTCAAGATTTAGGAGGAATATCTTTGGGAACTTCGGGCTTAATTTTCATCTATGATGCGGCAATTGGAGGAAATGGAGCAAGTAAGGCGCTATTTGACAGATTTGAGAGGGCACTGGAGCGAAGCATGTTCATAGTAAAAGAATGTCCATGTCAAAATGAAGCAGGATGTCCACGTTGTACATTCTCATATAGATGTGGAAACAACAATGAATTCTTACACAAATATTCTGCATTAGAAATCCTTCAAAGGATTAATGACGGTGAAGAGACTAAACTAGTAGAACCCACTGAAGGCGACAGACCACTAGTGTAAAATCAAAATGGGATAAATATAACAAATTTCCATCAATCATATGGAAAAAGTTGCCATTGTAACAGGAAGTTCGTCAGGAATAGGATATGAAACTTCGCTGGCACTTGCAAGAGATGGGTTTTACACATTTGCCACAGTTAGAAATCCCAAAAAAGCAGAGAAAATACTACAAATTGCAAAAAAAGAAAATTTGAATATAGAAATTATTGAGTTAGATGTAGATGATGAAAAATCTATCAGCACCACTATTGAAAAAATTATTGTAAAAAAACAACGCATTGATGTTTTAGTAAATAATGCAGGTTGGGGGTTGTTTGGCAGTGTTGAAGATGTGTCAATGAAGGATTTCAGAGCACAGTTTGAAACTAATTTCTTTGGAATAATTAGTATTATTCAAAAAGTTGCACCAGTTATGAGAAAACAAGGTTCCGGGGTAATTGTAAATGTCAGCTCAGTTGCCGGAAGAATAGGTTTTCCAGGATCACCTGCATATATTAGCTCAAAATTTGCATTAGAGGGATTATCTGAATCATTAAGATATGAATTAGGACAGTTTGGAGTAAAAATTATCATTATAGAGCCAGGAGTTATCAAGACAAACTTTTTCTCATCTATGAAAATTGCAGAGCCAAAACCAGATTCGCCATACAAAGAAATTACTGAAAAGGTAATCATGGGAATAAAGATGATGGCAGAATTGGGAACTCCTCCATCAGAAGTAGCCACTACAATTTTGCATGCAATTAAAGAAGAAAACCCAAGGCCAAGATACATTGTAGGAAATGATGCACAGATGTTTTTAGAAGCAAAAAAGACAAAAACAGATACCGAATTTGAGAACTATCTCAAAAAAGAACTATTTTCAAGTTAAAAACAATAACTACGTTAAATTGATATACACATAAGATAGAGTTTTTGTCAAAGTCCGCAATTTTAGATGATGAAAAATGAAATGGAAAACACTACAACATAATGGAATCTTGTTTCCACCTGCTTACGAAGCACATGGAATTAAGATAAAGATCAAAGGAGAGAGCGTAGATCTTGATCTGAACCAAGAGGAGATGATCTACCAATGGGCAAAAAAGAAAGATACGCCATATTCTCAAGACAAAGTTTTTCAGAAAAATTTTACAGAAGATTTTGCTAAAACACTGTCATCAAAATTTAAGAATATTTCATATCAAGACATGGATTTTTCACATGCTTACAAAATAGTCGACAAAGAAAAAGATCTCAGAGAGATGATGACAAAGGAGGAAAAGAAAGCATTAGCTATTAAACGAAAGGAATTACGAGAAAAACTTGTACAAAAATACGGCAAGGCAGTTATGGATGGAAAAGAAGTGGATGTTGCAAATTACATGGCAGAGCCTCCAGGAATTTTTATCGGAAGAGGAGATCATCCGCTTAGAGGAAAATGGAAACCTCGTGTGACGGCAAAAGATGTTACACTAAATCTAGGAAAAGATGCCAAAATCCCAGAAGGAAACTGGGGCAAGATTGTTCATGATAATGATTCAATGTGGTTAGCTGGTTGGACAGATTACCTTACTGAAAAAAGAAAGTATGTGTGGCTTGCAGACACTGCAGGATTAAAACAAGATAGAGACAAAGCAAAATACGAAAAAGCAGTCAAGCTATCAAAAGAGATTGAGAAAATAAAAGACAGAATAGTAAAAGATATGAAAAATAAAGATCCCAAAATTAGCAGAATTTCAACTGTATGCTATTTGATTTATAGAACTGCAATGAGGGTGGGAGATGAAAAAGATCCTGACGAGGCAGATACAGTTGGTGCAACTACATTAAGAAAAGAACACATCAACATTACAGATAATACAATAGAATTTGATTTCTTGGGAAAAGATAGTGTAAGATGGCAAGAAACAGTCAAAGCAGAAGGCAATGACAAACAATTCCAAGAAAACCTCAAGAAGCTAATCCAAAATAAAAAACCAAAAGATGAGATTTTTGAAGATATCACATCAAGACATGTAAATGTGTATTATTCTAGCATAGTAAATGGATTAACTGCCAAAGTTTTCAGAACTTATCTTGCAACTACAATGGTGAAAAATTATCTTAAAGAACATGACAATATGAAAGGAAAAACACCTAATGAAAAATTGTATCATGCAAAATTGGCAAATTTGGAAGCAGCTATAATGTGTAATCATAAAAGAACCATACCAAAAACCTTTGAGGAAACACTTGAAAATAAGAGAGAGACATTAAAAAACATCAACAAAGAGCAACCTTGGAAAAAAACTCTAGATGCATTAAAAAAAGTAGAGCCATCAGAAGATAAAACAGATGCGCAAAAAAAGAATAATGCCAAAAAAATTAAAACGTTGAATGAGCAAATCAAAAAACAAAAAGAAAAACACAAAGAAAGAACCGAGAAATTACAGCTACAAATTGACTTGTCTGAAAAAACTAAAGATTACAACCTTGGAACATCATTGCGAAATTACATAGATCCACGTATTTTCAAAGCATGGACCAATGAAGTAGGTGTAGAATGGGAGAAATTATACACTGCTGCACTACAGAAAAAATTCCTTTGGGTGCAAAACGAAAAAGTGAACTGGTCAGAGTTAGTCAAAGATTAAAAATTCATGTAAAAATGATCAGAATCATTCAAATCTACATACGTAGCATTTAATTTCTCAAATTATCTGAAATACATTATGCCGGGGTAGCTCAGCCTGGTTAGAGTGCCAGTTAATTGGTAAACTCTACCGGTTCTTCCAAAAAAGGCAATACTCATAATCTGGAGGTCGTGGGTTCGAAACCCATCCCCGGCATACATAAAATACACATTACCTTATTTGTCAAAAATCTAATGTAACAAACTAATTTCCAATACACCACATACATGAAGAAAAATTCATAGATTTTGCATTTTCCAATGTGTCAGGAGTAAAGTATTGTCTGTCTTGTAATTTCATCTCCACAATCTTACATTCTTTTTTCATGTTGGCTAAATGATGTACAAGAGTGGTTTGTTTATCACCTAAAAAACCAGCCATACTAATCATTCAGTTTTTTTCAAATGTATCTTTTCATGCACAAGCACATTCTCAAAGGTATCCATCCATCCTTCCCAATGATAAGTGCAATCCTTGCAGTTATACTTCATTTTATTTTTCTTCCTGTTCAAGTTTCTTTTTTTCAGATTCTTTGAATGCGTTTACATCATCAGATGTCTTTTTTTGATTTCGTTGCAATTTTGCAAATAGTTTTTTTAACATACCTAATTAGGCTGCAACTAGGATATAAGGCAAGAATTTTCATGATCTGAATTTTCAAACGCAGCTGAGTAGTTAATTCAGTCCTTCCTAATAGATATGCAAACTCACACCACTGCGTTACTTGTATTACCTCAACGCTGCTTATAGAGATTCCATATTTTACCTAACAATACTGATTACATTCACTTTTTTGCAATTATCAAATCTACTTTATAGTTTAAAGTTGTGCGTGGATTTAGTTTTAGATTCCAGGTCAGATAAGAAGGCTTTTTTGTCTTTACAGTAATAGCAAACCCCAACTCTTCCAGACTTGCTCTCAATGTCAATTCATCAAGTGATTTTTTGACGGAATTTTTGCCTCTATCAAAATCATAAGGATCAGATATTACAAAGTTACCTTTGAGAATTTGTTTGGAAATATGCGGTAGTAAATCTTTGGGCTCCACTAATTCTAAAACATTTAATGCTAAAATCAAATCAAATTTTGTTTTACCAAAGATATCAGACATTAAATCAGCAACAAAATAATCTAAATTGTCTTTTTGTGTTTTTTTTGCAACACTAATTGCACTAAATGATCTATCAATTCCAAATACATTTTGATTAGAATCTGCAAGAAAACTACCCAAAATTCCAATAGAACAACCATATTCTAAAACAAGTTTTGATTTTGGCATGGCATCTAATTCATTTTTAATTATAGAGTAAAATTTAGATTTTTGACTGTTTTGATAGATTTTACTCCATCTTTCTTCAAGTGTTGTTCTATCATCAGTATTTCGTTTAGAATTAGACAGTGAATGTTTAAGAAATTTCTTCATTTTATCATGAGACACGGAATGAAATAACTTTCCTCCCAACACCATACGTTCAGAAATATATTTTGAAAAATCATTCCAAATGATTGGAATTTTTTGGATTATTGGAAAACATAGTGTACATTTCTTGCATTCTAAAATTCCTTCTTCAATCTCTGTTTCTTTTTTAAATACATCAAGTTCTAATTTAGAGCCACACCTAACACATCTTAGAAAATTTAGACTGAATTCATGCATTTTTCTATATCAGACTAATCAATTTGGAACTAATAATTTCTTTTAGATCCGAAAGAGGAATAATGTTAAATGTAGTATTTTGACGATTTTATGCGAATTGGGAGAATTTGAAGAATTTGCAGAGGCATTGTTTGGACAATTAACGGTAGAAATCAATGAGGAAAAAGAGATTGCTAAACTGGCAGACAGGGTAAGAGATGATCCTTCATTTAAAGTGAAATTTGAAGGATTGGAAAAAATAGCTCAAGAAATTTTTCCAATACTAAAGAAAAAAGTTGAAGAATTTTTAGGAGTTAAAATCTCAGATGATTTGAAGATAGAGTTTCCGGATCTTACAGAATTAAAAAAATTGAAAGGTGAAAAGGTATTTTCAGATGAAAAATCAAAAGAGTATGTAAGAGAGTTATTTGATGCAGTTGCAAATGAAGATCAAAAGAAAATAGCAGAACTAATGAAAAGAAATACTGCAAAATATCTTGTATATTCAACATATGCCATTCAGTACATCTCAAAGATTTCAACTACTTATGGGGATTATTTGGATTCTGTAATTTATCTAAACAAGTTTGTGCTTTCCAGATACCCTCAAATTATTTTGCACAAGCAAGGAGAGCCATATGAATCGAGATTTGCAAATGTCAATTCAGGTTATTTAGGAGCAGTAAAGATGACTGTTTTGGAAGAACAAATTCACTCATCACAAGAAAAATTACAGCAATTAAACAAAAATGCAGCAACACAAGTCAATTTGATTAATGAAGAACTAGCAGGAATAATTCTAGAATTAGATAATCAAACAGTGAATAATCTTTCAGAATATCTACAGCTTCAAGCTGTTCCAGATGACTTTCCATTTGCAAAAAAAGCAAATCTGTTTTTCTTCTTGAATCCAGATCATTTCTTAATTGAGCAAATCGGTCCGGATGTGATGACTTTCACACATGTGGAAATAGATCCTAAAATTTCAGATGCAATTCCACAGTTGTTAGATATTTACAAAAAATGGCTAATTCCAATTCAACAGCATCATGCAGCTTTTACAATAATGGAGGGAATGGCAGGATTTGCCATAGAAAACATACTAAAAGATGACAAAGATTTTCAAAATTATCTCGCCACCTTCATGGGCACAGATTTCGCATCATATCAGGTTAGAAAAAACATGGGGAGGGATTTTACAAAAAACATTTATGAAAAATTGGGAAAAAATGCATTCAAAAAATTAATGGAAACCCCACCTAATACAAGAGAAATAAAAGAGCCACAATTATACCTGAATAGGATAAAACAATAACAATTGCAAGAAAAATTTGACCCCTTAGTTGCAGAATGGCTTTCATTTGTGAAAAATCCAAACTTCAATCTAGTTGAGAAATGTCTCAAATTTGCTCAAATTCTAGAATATCCTGATCTAGATGTTGAAGAATATATTCAGAAAATTGCCATTATCGGAAAATCATTAAAAGAGTCAATCAGCGATGTAAAAAATCCCACATATCTGATTTCAATTTTAAATGAGCATCTTTTTGAAAATTTAGGTTTTGGTGGAGATAATGATGATTATTACAATCCAAAAAATAATTTTTTAAATGAAGTAATTGACAAAAAATCAGGACTGCCAATAACAATTTCCATACTGTATGTTGAAATTGCAAAATTTGCAGGGTTAGAACTTAAGATAATTGGATTTCCAAGTCATATATTGGTAAAATATAATGAAGAAATGATTTTAGACCCATTCAATGATGGAATATTGTTAGATGTGGATGATCTTCAAGAAATTTTAGATGAGAATTTTGGAGGAGAGTTAGAGTTTAAACCAGAGTTTCTTGATGATATAGGACATGAGCAAATTCTTGTTAGATTAGCTAGAAATTTAAAAAATTCCTATGTTCAGTCTTTTGTTTATGATAAAGCATTGAGATGTACAGATATGGTTTTATCTATAGAACCTAATTCACCAGATGACATAAGGGACAAAGGAATACTAGAAGAGAGGATATTAAATTCGGATGTAGCATTGGAGTATTTGAATAAATATTTAGAGATCAACCCAAATGCAGAAGATGTTGATTTTATTTTAGAATTAATAAGAAGTATAAAGACAAAAAATTAATCAATAATAGAACTGATATCTTGTCCTTTCTTGATCATCGATATCTCGTGTCGGGCAATCTTGTTTCGTAGTGCTCTTTTAAGAATATCAACTTCACTTCTAAGTAATGCAATCTCATCTTCTAATTTTGCTACTCTTTCATAGATTGTTTCAGCTTCTGAACTCATAATTATCTATCATAAAAAATTTGTCTTAAAAAGTTATGGGTAATTATTTTGATGGGCTAGTTAGTTTTTTGGAACTATAATTCAAATTCCTGGCGACATTTCTCGCATTTTCCCCTCTCTTGACCAGGTGGACCAAGAAGGAAAACCTTGCCTATTGTCTTACATAATGGACACATTCCAGTGGTTGCGTTTTTTGGACCAGAGCGTATAATTTTTTGAGTCTTTCTACGTCCCATTGTATTTACAACTAAAACCGGTCTATTAAATTTAATTTTTCAATGGCGCGGGGAGAGGGATTTGAACCCACGAGTCATTGCTGACATGGGATTAGCAATCCCACGCCCTACCAAGCTAGGCGATCCCCGCACAGATTGCCTTGAATTAATCTGTAAATAAATTCATTCGTCGCCAAACTGGTGATAATTAGTCACAATATCGTCAAGGACCATTCTTTTTCCACCTACGATTTTTAGATCGACATTAACAGATTTGTTGGAAATGGTAATGATATTGTATGTATTTTCAAACAATCCCCTAACTCTTTCCGATGTTGCAGTTCCTGCATTTACTACCATAAGTTTTCCAAAATTCCATTCCCACGGTCGATGCTTATGACCACACAAAACTAGATCAACACCAGTATCCAATATGGTTCTTAGAACATCTCCTGCATCAACGACAGTTAATTGATCAGAGCCAGTATCTGGAATTGCTATAAGGTGATGATGCATTGCCAAGATCTTTACTTTGTCTTTGTATTTTTTCATGGTTCTCTCTAACCATAAGTTTTGACGATATCCTACCTCACCTTCATTTCTATCAGGACGTGCAGTTCCAAGTGTCACTAAAACTATATCATCATTTAATTCATTTATTGCCTCAAATGGGAAAAATTTTTTGAATAACAAGTAGCCAGTGTTTCTATAATCATGATTCCCACTGACGGCGATAATTTTTTTTGCATTAAATTTTTTCAATAATGTCGTACATTTTTCATATTCTTGCATTAACCCTTCATTTGTCAAGTCGCCAGTGACAACTATCACATCAGGATGAAGTTGATTCACCTCATCTACAAGTTGATCAAATTTATCTTGAAGAAATTGAGAACCAACATGAAGATCAGAGATTTGTACGATTAACATTTTTCTTATTTCTGTTAGATCATCTAATAAACTATCTCTAGAAAATATGTAGTAAATTCCAGAACCAAGGTAGAATTAAATAATAAGCACTTCAAAATCTCGCAGTTTTGAGCAAAAAAGCTGCAGTAATGAGAGGAGACGGGATAGGGCCTGAAGTTGTAGATTCTATGCTCAGGGTTTTAAAAGAATGCAATTCCCAATCAGAAATAATTCTCTGCGATGCGGGCTCTGAGCAATGGGACAGAAATGGAAGAAGAGACAAATCATACATTCCTGATGCAACAATGAAGATTCTGGAGGAGTCTGATGCATGTTTTAAAGGACCTACTACTACAATACCAGTACCAGATGCCCCAAGAAGTGTAGCTGTAACGTTACGTCAAAAATTTGAATTATACTCTAACATCAGACCAACTAAAACATATGACAGACTAACCCCAAATAAAAAATTAGACTGTGTATGTTTTAGAGAAGCTACTGAAGGTCTCTACACAGGGATAGAAGTAAAGATTACAGATGACTCTGCAATTGCAATTAGAAAGATTACCAGACAAGGATGTAGGAGATTCATGAATTCTGCAGTGGAGTGGGCAAACAAATACCATATGAAAAAAATGGTTGCAATAACTAAAAGAAATATTCTAAAGCAAACAGACGGCATATTTTGGGAAGAAGTACAAAATGCGGTTAAAGGTACAGATATCACATTATCAGAAATTTACATTGACAACATGGCTCAGCAAATGGTAGTTGCCCCAGAACAATTCAATGGTGCAGTCCTGGTAAGCACGAATTTGTTTATGGATATCATATCAGAATTAGCGTCTGGACTCGTAGGATCAATCGGATTAATTTATTCTGCAAACATGGGGGATGATTTTGCAATGTTTGAAGCAGCACATGGAAGTGCACCACAATTTGCAGGACAGAACAAAGTAAATCCAACTGCAACAGTTCTTTCAGGAGCTTGGATGGCAGAATATCTAGGAGAAACAGAGATTAGAAATACAATTTTTGCTGCAACAGAGCAAGTAATCAATGAAGGAAAAGTAGTAACATGGGATATTGGAGGCAATGCCAGCACTACACAAATGACTGATGCCATCATCAAATATGCAAAAGAAAAATTACGAAAGTAAAATTCTACTTGTGTCTCATAGCCTCAACTAGAATTAATTCTTCAAAAAATAGTTTCTTTTTTGCAAGAATTCTAGGGCTAAGACCTAATTTTTGTGCGTAATCCATTAGTTTTTGATAGTCAGAAAGAGATGAAGTTACAAAGAGAAATTTGCCTCCTATTTTGATATTTTTATGAATTGAATCAAATATCTTTTTAGGAATTTCAAATCCATCTTTTCCCCCGTCAGTTGCAGCATCCAAAATTTCATCTGTTGCAAGATATGGAAGGTTGCATACTATTAGATCAAATTCTAATTTTAGTGCATCAGAACCATTGCAGCAAACCAAATTTTTTGTGCTATATGTTTGATTTTTTAATACAACAAAATTAATGTCGGTTCCAACAACAAAGGTGAAATTTTCAGATAGTAATTTTGTCAGATATCCAGAGCCGCTTCCAACATCTAGCGCAGAAAGTCCTTTCTCTTTTTCAATATAATCAGCAACAAAGAAGGTATCTTCAGATGGAGAATATTCCTCATCTCTTAAGAATTTCTTTTGCAAGATCAATTATTTCATCACCTGAAAGGTCATCTAGTCGTTTCTCTATTATGGTTTCTTTTCCAAACTGCTTAAAGATATTTTGGATTGTTTTTCGTCTATATGAGAACATTTTGTTTATTACATAAATGAGATTTTTTTCAAGGGAGTTTTTTTTAATAATTTTAAGAACCACTGAATCAACATTTGGAGGTGGCGAAAAATTATTCTTTCCCACATCTAAAAATTTTTCAATCTCAAAAGCATAATTTGCAATAATGCTAACAGATCTTCTACTTTTTGCAGATTTTGTGAGTAGTTTTTCTGCAAATTCTTTTTGCACCATAATTACACCGTGAGAAAAAGGAATGGTTGATAGCCATTCTATTGCATCTTTGCTTTTTGAGTAAGGAAGATTAGATACAAAAATGGAAAAAGTGTCTTGTTTTTTGAATCCGTCTCCAAATTCTATGGATAGATTATCAATATCAGAAAAACGAGATTTTGCTTTTTCATACAATTCCTTGTCTGCATCTATAGAAATCACTTTTTTTGCATTTTCACATAATAATGGAGTCAAAATGCCCAATCCAGTACCTATCTCAAACACTACATCATTTTTACTGATTTTAGCCTCAGAAACGATGGATTTTGCTATTGAATTTGAGGTTAGAAAGTGTTGACCCAGTCTTTTTCGTTTAATCATTTTTTGACAAAGAGATTCATTCTACTCTCGCCAGTAATCTCATCCATAATTCTCTCTGAGATATGTTTGATTGGTTCTTTGAATCCTACTCTTTCCTGCAAATCAGCATAACTTTGAAACTTTTTCTTTTCTCTTTCTTCTAACATTGTTTTCATGTATGTTTTTCCGATTCCTGGAATCAATTCAAGTGCATGAATTCTTGGGGTTAATGGTCTTGCATTGTTAAGATAATCTACAAATCTTGCCTCATTGTGAGTTACAATGTTGTCAACAACTCCACGTAATTCACTTTGAGCAGATGAGGAGATTTGTCCATATTCTAGCTTTCCTAAAACAGAAAGGACTTTTGTTCTTCCTTCTTTTCCAATGTAGATTCTTTCTCCAACATCAAATGCTGAATTTGGAACTCCAAGAACTTCCAAGATCGTAAGTCTGTCTTCGCCAATTGCGGTGATAATAATTCCTTCACGCCCACGTACGGTAGAAGATTTTCCACGAGTATTGAAATCTAAAACATATGCATATTCCTCATACTTTCTAGGTGGGGATTGAGCCCTGTACAAAATGAATTTCTCCTTGAAACTTAAGAATGCCCCTTGATTATTTTTAGCATTTTTTCTAAAGTTTCAGCAAGAATAAGTTTTTTCCAACCAAATGTAAATGAACGTAGTTCAGCCAAGCTGGTAGGTCTGATATTTACAATTTCAACAGCTTCTTCTTCTGTTAATTCACAATCTTTCATTAGTTGTTTTTTCATTTCTTTAGCATCTTTAGGATCAATTTTTGTAAATTTTGAAACATAATCATATGTCCAACGCTGAATTTGATCCATTTCTTCAACATCAACTTTACCTAAAATCTCTTTAACTTCTGAAAGAGAGATGCTTTGTTTCTTTTTTATCTCTTCCATGATTATACACCGAATGGTTTGATATGATCTAATCTAGTGATTAAGGTTTTTGTTTTATTTCCTAGTTTTACATCAAGAGTAATAGCACGTCTACCAACATTTGTTATTCTACCTACTTTTCCATGATAACGTCTATGTGGCAATCCTTTGTGCTGTCTAGGATCGATAATAACAAGGGCTTGTTCACCTTCATGATATTCTCGAAGTAGGAAAGATACACCTCTAGGAGCAGTTTTAGTCATTACGGCTCTTGCTTTGTGCTTAAATCCGTGTGAACGACCATGGGATTTCTTAGTTGCCATATCTGAGTAGATTTCCTAAGGACCCTATTTTAACACTTTCTAGTCTTGATCAGATGATAATGTCTGTTCGAAGTTGTCCGCATGCAGCAGAAATTTCAGAGCCTTTCTCAACTCTTACTGTACAGTTAATGCCAGATTTGATTAGAATTTTTTCAAAATCAATGACGCTTTTTTTGGATGGTCGCTGAAAATTTCCTGCAGTTGGATTTATTGGAATTAGATTAACATGAGAGCCATTACCTTCTAAGAGCAAAGCTAGCTCTTTTGCAATCTCTGGAGAATCATTGACACCTTCAATTAGAGCATATTCAAATGTAACACGTCGTCCAGTTCTCTTAAAGTAACGTTTACCTGCTGCAATTAATTCCTCTACTGAGTGAGGTCCTGCAGTAGGTACCAATTTTTTGCGTAACATATCATTTGGTGCATGTAATGATATTGCAAGTCCAATTTGAAGATCTTCTTCTGCTAATCTGTCAATGCCAGATATTATTCCGATTGTGGAGATTGTGATGTTTCTCTGTCCAATTCCAAATCCTCTTGGATGAGTCAATAATCTAACTGCACGTATTGTCTCATCATAGTTTGCAAGCGGCTCGCCCATTCCCATAAAGACCAAGTTTGTTATATGCTGGCCTCTTTGCGCAAGCAGATTGGCAAAGTGAATCACCTGAGCAACAATCTCTTCTGCCTTTAGATTTCGCTCAAAGCCCATCTGTCCAGTTGCACAAAAGACACATCCCATTGCACACCCAACTTGGGTTGAAACGCATATTGTAGACCTTGGATGACCACCAATCTTTGATGGCTCGTACTGTATTAGGACAGTTTCAACAGGTGTGCCATCTGTAAGATTGAGTAGTAGCTTTGTAGTGTCCCCATCATCACTTACAATTCTATGAACTTCAGTTGCAGAGCCAATCGTGTATCCATCTGCGATTAGTTTATCTCGTATTGCAGTCGGTAGCTGCTTTAGCTCAGAGATATTTTTTGGAAATTTGTAATACATAGGATATAGTATCTGATCTGCCCGATATCTTGGCTGACCTATGTCAATTACCATCTTTTCCATCTCTTCAGGTAGTAAACGGTAAAGATCAGTCATTGTATTTTCACAATATCTCTCATATCTAATAATTATCGTACTGTTATAATATTATAATTTAACCAGGTGTAAAATTGGAATAATTTTGAATCCAAAATAAAATAACAAAATTTGGGTTTTGTAGATAAAAATAAAGAAAAAAGAAGAGCTACTCTTCTATTGATTCTAAATCATCAGAATCAGTATCTTCGGTGGCTTGAACCGTTTCTAGTTCAGCAGATTCAACCGCAGTTTCTGGCTCAGATTCCTTTTCTTTTTTAGTCACTTTTTTTGTTGTCTTTTTAGTAGTCTTTTTTTCTGCATCTTCTAGGTCCATCACTCCTGCTTCACCTAGAGCAAAGATTACTTCTTCTTCTGGGTGATGAGGACTGTCTACCATTCGTGCGATTCGTTTCTTACCTGATTTCTTAAAGTAGATTCTGTACGTAGAAGTATGTGCAACTACGTTTCCGCCTATTGGACGAGTTGGGTCACCAAAGAAAACATCAGGAGATGCCATGACTTGATTTGTTGCAAGTGCAGCACAGTTGTAAGTCTCTGCAATTCTAGACAACATGTGAACAAAGTGATTTAGTTTTTGTTGTCTGTTTGATAATGTTCCTCGACCTAGATACTCTGCACGGAACAGTCCAACTGCAGAATCTACAACAATTAGTTTGATGTTATTTTCTTCAATCACAGGACCTGCTTCCTCAAGAATTAATGTTTGATGTGCACTGTTGTATGCACGTGCTACAATTATTCTATCAAGAACTTTTTCTGGATCCATTTCATGTGCCTGTGCAATAGATACAATTCTTTCTGGTCTGAAAGTGTTTTCTGTGTCAATATACAAAACACCCCCATCCAACCCACCTTCTGTTTTTGGTTTTTGAACCATTACAGATAGTGTATGTGCAAATTGAGTTTTACCTGAACCAAATTCACCATAAACTTCAGTGAGAGCTTGCGTTTCAACACCACCGTCAAATAGCGTGTCAAGGCAATTAGTACCAGTTGTAATTTTACCAATATCTTGTCTGCGCTTGTAGACTTCGGTTGCTTTAACAAAATCTCTGGAAAGTAATCCAGTTTCAACTAGGTGTTGTCTTGCTTTGTTGACAATTTTTTCTGCAGTGTCTTTTTCCATTCCGGTTATTTCTGCAATTTCCACAGGACCTCTTACGATAAGATCCATAACATTGTGTACTCCTGCATCGGATAATTTTCTAGTAGTTACAGGACCTACGCCCTCCAAACTATCTAATCTTAAATCTTCTACCATACTGTATAGTACGGTACTAGTACTTTATAATGTTATGGTTTTTCGGTTCTGTCCATTCTGCGATTGATTTTTTCCATGTAAATTATCGGTTGATCGAGTAATAATATGCCTTAAGATAGATGGATTTTCACGTACAATGTTTTTGAATCCATCAGGATTAGAAAGATATGCTGGAGAATTTGATTCATAATGACCACATTTCCAACAAACATGTTCGGTAAAACTACTTGACGTATCAAAATAATCTTGTAATGATGTATTACAATTTGGACAATTCATTCCTTAGATTCATCCGTAAGTGCACGTAGTAATTTAGATACCAAATCATTTGTAGCATTTAATTTCTCTTCAAATTTTTTTACAGTTTCATCTTCTTCAAATTCTAAAAATGAACCTTTCAATCTATCCGATAATTTGAGGATAAGCATTAATTGAAATACTTTACTTTTAGCAACTTCTAATTCAGTTGAAGTAGACGGTTTTAGACCACAACAAGCATTAGACGGCAAGACACCAAGTGAGAAATGTGGTATTGAGATTAATGGGGATAATAAGTGGATTACATTGATTCAGAATGCCAGTATAGAAAACTAACAGCATTTTACAAATATTCGATTAATAGAATTATCCATTATAAACACACTTGTGTAAGGATGGTTATGTTGAAAATCTTTTATTTCATTTCTAAATGTAGTAATATTCTGCACTTGTAAATCCCACCAAAAAAGAGTGAATGGACTATCATTAAGACGGAACTCGGGTGTTTTTTTAATACAATCAACATACATCTTAATCGTTTTTTGTAATGATTGAGGACTAATAGAATCAGAAGTCACAACATACAGACTTACTTCACCATGTTTCAATGCTGATATTGTGAATATAGGATGTATTTATTTTGATAGTACAGTTATATCGTTGATTTTTCCTTTGAATGTATCTCGTAATTTTTTAGCCCTTTCAAAAGCCTCATCAGCATTTTTTGCTTTTAGAATTGCTGAATGATCACTTATTGCAAATTCTGGTGTTTTGGTGACTTTTTTAAAATCTTTTGCCATTTCTTGCATTACAACCTTACAAGCGACTCCACTACTACACAATACTCTAAACTCAAATTCTGGCATTTTAGTTAAATCCCATGCGTACGTCTTTTATACCTTTCATAGAATCACGGCTAAATATTGAGATCGGATCTTTGTTATACATACGGATCGATCTATAGATCGTATGATCAATAAAAATGATCGCCTGTTTAGTATTATTCAGCAATAGGTTAAGTGGGGATCGTTTAGGCACAATCATGAGTGTTTGTTTTGAACTAAAAGTAAAAGGCATTACTACCAATCAATACCTAAAGATACGTACTTAAGAAAATTAATCATCCGATAATTGCAAGCCAAATACGCACAAACCACGTTTATCATAACATGCACATATTATTATAATTTTATGCCTAAAATTTCGATCGCTGTTGATCTCGTACGGTTCTGCTCAAATTCAAATCCACCGAATTTTTACGCCTGAATTAACAACCATAGACTTTACAGAGCCGGTTTTTCGGCTCTGTCCATTCTGCGATTGATAAAATACCAGTAAAAAAACTTGTAACAGTTTTGAGCTAACGTCTTTTTCTTCTTTGTCCAGGCTTATTTTGTCCCGGAAATCTTCCCAAGGCAAATCGCTTTTTGAAATTACTCTTATTTCTAAGACTAGAGTTTGTACCGACTATTTTTCTTCCTTCAACTTTTGGAGTCTGTCCTCTTACCTTACCTGCTTTTGTAAGTGAACCGTGAGTTGCCATAATTTAGGAAGGCAAAATAGTAAATTTATGTATTTGTATGATTACCAGTATTTTGTCTTTATAGTTTCAATAACTTTTTCGTGCTCTTTACTCTTGTGACGTGCATATCGTTCCATTGCACCTAAAGGAATACCACCTAAGGATCTTGCAATTGCATTAAAGAAATATCTCTGCGGTCCTTTGGCACCTGTCTTGGTCATGAATTTTTGAATTCCATACTTGAAGTTGTGCTGCCAAGTTTTATAGAGAACGCCTAGTTGTGCAGGAGTCATTTCATTTCCAATGTTAAAGAAATCAGATTTTTCCAATAATCCAATTGGAACAAAGGTAAGTGCTGTAGCAGTAAACATTGAATCTGGTTGCTCATGTTCTAATTCAGTAATTAGACGAATTGTGTCCCAAGAATCTTCTGGTTGCTCATCATTATCAAGACCCATAATCAAAGTAAATGCAGGAATCCAATAATCCTCATTCAAAGTTTTGACGCCTTCTTTTACTACCCAATGCCATTCACTTGGGGAGTATGGAGCAAGTTTTCTATCGGCATATTTTCCAATTAATCTCAAACTTCCGGTTTCAAAACCAGCTTGAATTCCAATCATATTATCAGGGCTGGATTTTATAATTTTTGAAAGGTTTGGAATGAGTTTCTCATCAGCTATTGCGCCTGCCAGAGTACCATGAGTTGGATTTGTGTGGCCTACACCGGTAGACATGATAGCAGTGAATAGTTCTTCAAGAGCTTCTCGGTTTGGCTCCATTCCTTTAGCAGTTCTAGGATCCATACCATAAACAAAAATATCATCACTGTGTATCCAAGCAGATTTTGCACCGCCTTTTTTGATGTTAACTTCAATTTCACGTTTGACTTTTTCTGGAGAATAGTATCTTAGTGATCTTAATGTAACGTCACAAAATTTACAACCTCTACCACAACCACGCATCACTTCAACCATTCCATGCATACTTGGTTCTACAATTTCTGGAATCTCATCTAGATCTGGTCTATCCCAAAAATTTACAAATCGTCCATGGATTTTTTTTCCGTTTCTTTCAAATTCTTTTATGTTTACTTTAAAGTCACTGCGTTTTCGAAACGGATCCATATTGTCAAAATCACCATTGATTAAATAATTGAAGAATCTACCAGCATGCCCATCAATTTCAGGGGCAATGCCTCCAAGCTCTCCTTCCAATATAGCATAGATACCAAGTTCCTCAATTTTTTCTGGATCATAGTTGTATTGCCAAGTTCCAGAAGCGCCAGAAATGACTTTGGCCTTACTGCCTGTTTTTAGTTTTGCATCCTTTATTCTATAATGTAGTTCTGTATTGTAGAATTCATCATATGAGGTTTGTTTTCTACCATAGGTGAAAGTCATTGTAACAGGTCCCATTCCCAATGGGTCCATTTCATATGTGCCGACAACTTGAGTATCAGGACCAATAAATTGTTCAATGTGATCTGGGTGTGCAACAACTACATCTTCACGTTTAAAACCATCTCGGAGTAAACCTGCCTCTACTTTTCGTAATCCATATGGAGCATAGTTTGCCACACCATTAGTATGAGGAATGTAATTGCAAATAAAATCAAATAGAATCTTTGGAGTCACTTGATTTCCTAAAATTTTATACAAAAGGCTGTTTTTATCACGGTTAGGATCAACTGCAGGTGCACATCCAAAAAATGTAGCTAATGACAAACCACGATACGGAGACATCAAAGTACGATCAGCAGTTAAAACAATTTTCGGATTACTCATACTCTTCAACGCAATAATTTCATGATTTATTTTAAACCTTGCTGGTCAAATCTAATAATTTTCTAGAATTCCAGCCTTATTTCTATGAAAATGACCAAATTCTTTGTTTGACAGCAAATGATCACCGTCAAATACAGTACCGTCTTTGCAAACCAAGTCTTCACCTACACAGCAGCTTCCACATATTCCTACACCGCACTTCATCATGCGCTCAAGACTGGCTTGAATAAACAATCCTTTAGAATGTGCCAGTTGTACAGTTTTGTACATCATTATTTCAGGACCACATGTATACACTCCATCAAAGCGATTTTCATTAACTAGTTTTTCAACCATGTTTGTAACAAATCCTTTTTCACCATAAGTTCCATCGTCAGTGGTAACAATTACACGGTGAGGATTATTTTTCAATAGGGTATTTGCCAAATCTTCAAAGAAAACTTCATTTTTTGATTTTGCGCCGATTAAAACTGTAACATCGTCACCAGGTTTAACAAAAGTCAATAATCTCATCATGGGGACAAGGCCAGTTCCGCCACCGACAAGCAAAAGTTTTCCTTGTTTTAAATCAAAAGAGTTTCCATATGGACCTCTTACACCAATTTGTTGACCCACTTGAACATTGAACAATCCAGTTGATGCAGAACCGTGTCTTCTTACGGTAAACGCAGCTTTACCAGATTCTTGAGAGATCATCACACTCATAGGTAATTCATTAATTCCAGGAATCCAAACCATTGCAAATTGACCTGGGAGAACAGCAGACATTACATCATCAGAGAAAATCAGAGTTCTGACAGTAGGAGTTTCATCGATTACTTTTTCAACTATACAAATTTTTGTATGATTATGATTTCTTTGCAAGACCTATCATCTCATCTATTTTTGAATAACCTTTTCTTTTCATGTATTGAAGTATTCCTTGATTAATATCATTAAAAATATGCATCCAATTATCACCAATTGCACTTCCTAATTGAATTGCAGAAGAACCTGCCAAAATAAATTCTACAGCATCTTCCCATGTAGATATTCCGCCACATCCAATTATAGGAATGTTGTATTTAGAAGAAATTTCATAAACACATCGTAATGCAATGGGTTTAATCGGAGTGCCAGACAATCCACCGAATTTATTACTCAAGATAGGTCTTTGAGTTTCAACATCAATTGCCATCGCTCTGATTGTATTGATTGCAGTAATTGCATCGATTCCAGAATCAATTGCAGCATTTACAGTGTTAAGATAATGAGTTGTTCCCAATCCAACTTTAGCTATAACCGGTACATCGGTAGAATTTTTCATGGTACTGACAATTTTCTTGACTAGTTCAGGATCATCTCCTACTTCTAGTCCTACTTTAGCAACATGTGGGCATGACAAATTCAATTCATACGCAGTAACTTTGCAGTTTTTAAATTGCTTAACCATCATTTCAAAGTCTTCAGGAATAGAGCCTACTAAACTAACAATTATCGGAACATCTTTGTTAGATTCTATAATTTTTGCAAAATTTGGGGCACCGGGATTTGACAATCCAACTGCATTAATCCATCCACCGCCATTTACACTAAAAATAGTAGGGTTTGGATATCCATCCCACGGTTCCGTGCTGAGAGATTTACTAACAACAGCACCTGCACCTGAACGATAAAGTCGATTAAAGACATCTAATGAAATACCCAATATGCCAGAGGCCAGCATGACAGGTCTGTCTAGGTGAATTTTTCCTATAGAAGTAACCAGGCTGGGCTCCACTTTGAATGATATACGTAGTTTCGAATATAATAGTTGACTCACAAGGCTTCTAGTACCTTTTTAAAAGGAGACCTAGAATCAGCTAGTCATGTATTCTGTAATCTTAACAGAATTGGGAATCATAGTTTTCAAAGACGAAAAGATGGAAAAAGCATTTCCTTTCAAAGACTCAGTCAGAGATTATCTTTCTGTGAAAAAAAAGGAGTCAAGATTAAATGAACTTGTAGATTATCTGAGTCCACTTCAAAGAGGAGTCACAGTAAGTGATGAATCATTGATGACATTATTGAAAAAAAGTTCCATAGATGCACAAATGATGGAAGAGGCAGAATTAGAAAAAATTCAAGCAGCAAAGCCTCAGATAATTGTTGATGCTGGATTTGCAGAAAGTATACCTGGGGTATTATCTAAATTAAGAGAATTTGCAATGGGATTATCATCGTCAAAAGTAACAGAAGTTTCAGAGAGTCCAGATCTTCATATTATTCAGGCAATAAACTCATTGGATGAGATTGACAAAATTGCTAATGGACTTAGCTCAAGATTAAGAGAGTGGTATGGACTACATTTCCCAGAATTAGACAACATAATAGATAGCATTAACGGTTATGCACAAATTGTTTTGGCTGGAAAAAGAGAATCGTTAACAAAAAAAGTGTATGAAGAAGCGGGATTTCCGGATTCAAAAGCAGAAATGATTTCTTTGCTTGCATCAAAAAGTAGAGGAGGAGATATTTCAGATGTTAATTTATCAATTGTGCAATTCATTGCAAAACAAATTCTAGATTTTCATGATTTACGAAAAAAGTTAGAAGACCATGTTGAATCAGAAATGCAAACTGTTGCACCAAATCTTGCAGCTATACTCGGAGCTGCAGTAGGTGCAAGAATATTAGGAAGAGCTGGAAGTCTAAAAAAATTAGCATCAATGCCTGCAAGCACCATTCAGGTAATAGGTGCAGAAAAAGCACTCTTTAGATCATTGAAGACAGGAGCTCAACCACCAAAACACGGATTATTATTTCAGCATGCAATGGTTCATGCTGCACCTAGATGGCAGAGAGGAAAAATTGCAAGAGCAATTGCTGCAAAGGCAGTCATAGCTGCAAGAGTCGATGTGTATGGAGAAGGCATCAACAAAACTTTACTAGAAAAACTTAACGTTAGAGTAAACGAAATTAGTAAAAAATACGAAAACCCTACTGAAAGAGAAACTAGAAAACCAGAACTATTCAGACGTGAGGGCGGAGAATCTAGAAGAAGAGAAGGTGGAGATTTCAGAAGAAGAGAAGGTACTGACTCTAGAAGAGAAGGTGGAGATTTCAGAAGGAGAGAAGGTACTGACTCTAGAAGAGAAGGTGGAGATTTCAGAAGAAGAGAAGGTACTGACTCTAGAAGAGAAGGTGGAGATTTCAGAAGAAGAGAAGGTACTGACTCTAGAAGAGAAGGTGGAGATTTCAGAAGGAGAGAAGGTACTGACTCTAGAAGAGAAGGTGGAGATTTCAGAAGGAGAGAAGGTACTGACTCTAGAAGAGAAGGTGGAGATTTCAGAAGGAGAGAAGGTACTGACTCTAGAAGAGAAGGTGGAGATTTCAGAAGGAGAGAAGGTACTGACTCTAGAAGAGAAGGTGGAGAACCTAAAAGGAGAGAAAGTAGAGAACCTAAAAGAGTAAATAAAAACTACAGAGAAAGAACAGATTCTAAAGTAAATAAAAACAAAAAGAGAACGAAGTTTGAAAGAAGATAATCATGAATTTTTTTGGATAAATTCAGATGGTGAAAAAAAGCTAGCTACTGAAAATTTGGTTATAGGAAATCAAGTATACAAAGAAAAATTAATTACAAAAAAAGGTGTAGAATACAGATTATGGGATCCGTTTAGGAGTAAATTAGCTGCAGCGATAATGAACGGATTAGAAATATTTCCATTTAAAAACAAAGCAACTGTATTGTATCTAGGCGTATCAACTGGTACAACGGTTAGCCACATTTCAGATATTGTTGGACCAGCAGGAGTAATTTTTGGAGTGGAACATGCAAGTAGAGTAGCCAGAGATTTTTTGGATAGAGTTGCATCGCATAGATCAAACATAATGCCGATTTTACAAGATGCAAGAAAACCAAAAGAGTATTTTTCAGTATTTGGCAAAGTGGATGTAGTGTATGTAGACATAGCACAGCCTGATCAAACAAATATTGCAATAGAAAACTGTAAAATGTATCTCAAAAAAGATGGTTATTTCTTTTTAGTTATAAAAACAAGAAGTATTGATGTTACAAAATCTCCAAAAAGAATCATAGAAGAGGAAATAGAAAAGATGAAAGTACATTTTGAAATTCTGCAAGTAATAGATCTTCATCCATATGATAAGGATCATGCAATGGTTATTGCAAAGTTTCTAAATTGATTTTTTGTTCAATATTTTTTGGGTGGGCTTCCAACTTTTACGCACGAAAATGGGAAGGGTGTGGTGGACATGATAATAGGATTTAACAAAATCAATGGTCTTAGAGTCAGATGGATATCCACTTCCTAAATTGTGGTTTTTTCTGAGTTTGTCTATTGCTCTATCTCTAGTAACTTTGGCAATTATTGATGCAGCCGAAACTACAACAAATCTACTGTCGGCGTGGTGATATGATCGTATTTTTTTGTTATTTGACAATTTTGCAATCTCTTTTCCAAATCTTTGTGGATTAACATCGCATGAATCTACATATGATGTGTCAGGATTTAATTTTACGATAACTTTGGCCATGTATTTAGCTTCTAGGTGATTAAGACCATGTTTCTTAACACTGGCATCAATAGATTTTGGAGAAATTTTTGCAACATAGTAATCATCCACTAACGCAATTATTTTTTTATAAAGTTCCTCTCGTGACTTTGGAGTTAATTGCTTTGAGTCTTTTACACCCAACAATGACAGTTTAGAAATATTAGTTTTGTTCAAAGATATTCCAGCAATTACAAGAGGCCCCAACATGGAACCACGTCCAGCATCATCCACTCCACAAATTTGCACGGATTCTATCTTAGAACACACGTATTAAACCATTATAGGTCAAGCAAATACAGAATAATAATTGCAAATTCCAGATGAAACATTTGAGGAAATTATAGAAGGGCAGACAAAAATATTGGTTCCAAAAAAATCAATCACAGATAAAGTTCCACCAAAAGAACCGGCATTTTTTAATCCAAAAGCAAGACTGAATAGAGATTACTCTATAATTGCATACGGATCTTTTCTGAAGAATTTTGCAGGGCCAAAAATATTTTTGGAGGGATTGTCAGGTGTTGGCATAAGAGGATTACGGGTTGCAAATGAATTGCAAGTAGACAAGGTAGTAATTAATGATCTAAATCCAACGGCATTAAGATTGGCAGAATATTCAGCACAGCTAAACAATTTAAAAAATATAGAATATTCTGAAATGGAAGTATGTAGATTTCTCAGTAAATATTCCACGAAAGGGGAAAGAGGCTCAATCATAGACATAGATCCGTTTGGCTCATCATCGCAATTTTTTGATTGCGGGATAAGGGCGACTATGCACGGCGGAATGCTCTCTACAACGGCGACTGATCTTCAGGTGCTAAATGGGCTTTATCAAAATGCATGCAAGAGAAAGTACGGCGGAGTTCCAATAAGGGTCGAATACGGTAATGAAATGGCAATTCGATTAATTTTAGGATGTCTCAGAATGGTTGCAGGAAGAATGGGTGTGGAGATTGTTCCACTATTTGCGGAAAGCAATATGCATTATTACAGAACATATGTGCGAGTTCTTATTCGACAGGATCAAAAAGAAAACATAGGATACATCTTACATTGTAAAAACTGCGGCCATAGAAAAATAACACTTGAACAAAATAATGAATGCAAACTGTGTAAATCAAAAATAAGTGTTGGAGGGCCATTATGGGTTGATAAAATTTTTGATAAAGAATTTGTAGAAAGTATGATTTTAAAAATACCAGAGTTATCAGTAGACAAAGTTTGTGAAAAAACATTACAAAAATGTCTTGCAGAGTCTGAAATGCCTGGAATTTACTTTACACTGGATGAAATTGCATCAAAAATGAAATCATCTCCACCAAAATTAGAAGATGCAATAAAAAATTTACAAAAAAACGGTTATTTGGCTAGCCCTACATCATTTTGTCCTACAGGTTTTAGAACAAATGCCAACATAAATGAAATAATCAGAGTATTCTCAGATCAGCCGATAAATCCCAAACAGACATAGTATAATTCACTGCTTTGTTTTCTACTTGCTTCAGGTTTTGTGAGATTTATTCTTGAGAATTTCTTTTTAATATAGTCCTTAAACTCCATAGAGTATTCTCCATCAAAAACTTTGAAGATTGCATTTCCTTTATGCATTAAAACTTTGTCCATTATTTTTGCACATTCATAATTTAATGAAACTTGTATTGCATGATCAACAGACCAGTTTCCAGTAACTTGCGGTGAAAGGTCACATATTACAGCATTAACTTTTCTTTCAAAATAAGATAAAATTTCATCAACTACAAATTCATTTTCAATATTTTCTCTAATGATATGAGCACCAGGAATTTCCTCCACATATGATGTATCGATACCCATAACCTTACCTTTGTTACCAACCAATTTGACTGCCATTTGAGTCCAACCTCCAGGCGCACATCCTAAATCAAGGACATAAAATCCAGGCCCAATAATACGATAAGATTGATTTAGTTGTTTGAGTTTGTATGCAGCCCTACTTCGAAATCCTTGTTCATGAGCTAATTTTCTATATTGATCTCGTCGTGCATCTATGAGCTTCATTTGACTTTTGCAGGTTTTTTTATGTCAGCAAGTACCCAGTCTTCAATAAATTGACAATTACGAGGGCTGATTTCTCCTTCTAGTGAACATTTTTGTTCCACAGGACAAACAAGGCAGGGGGCATTCTCAATTGACAGAGTGCTAATGGGTGTTTTCTTTAGAATTAATTTATACGTCCAACGACCTTTATCTAGAATTTTTTCTCTGTAAATAGTTCCCATTCTTTCTAATTTTAATGCAAGTCGAGAACCGTCTCTACTTGTAAGTTTAAGTTTTTTCCATAATTCACTTTGAAACATTCCATCAGATTCGCGTTCAGCTAAAACATCACAGATTTTATTTGTAAGTCTTTCCATGTCAACTTTTTCAATTTGAAAATTTTCAATCTCTTCATCTGTTAGTTGTTCTTCTAATTCCTCTTCTAATGTTTTTTCAGCTTCTTTTTTAATTTCTTCTAGTTCTTTCTTAGTTAGTTTCTTTTCTTTAGGCAATACTTTTTTTGCTGATTTCTTTTCTTTAGAAGGTACTTCTTTTTTTGCTGATTTCTTTTCTTTAGAAGGTACTTCTTTTTTTGCTGATTTCTTTTCTTTAGAAGGTACTTCTTTTTTTGCTGATTTCTTTTCTTTAGAAGGTACTTCTTTTTTTGCTGATTTCTTTTCTTTAGAAGGTACTTCTTTTTTTGCTACACCAATAGACGGTTTATCTTTGTTCTTTGCCATCAAATCACCTTAATTTTTAATATAACTCCTAACCATACATGATTTCATTCCTATTTAATAGTAAATTTTCCACTTGCTGTTATACTACTCTTTTGATTCTGATCGTTCATTTTCACGACTAGCTCATATTGACCAGGTGTATCTATTATTTCAGAAAACTCATCATCCATAGGCAAAAGGACATTATTTTCATCAAAACATTGTTTGAAGAATCCACTTTGTGTAATTACAGTGTTTTTTCCAGAGTAAATTGTGACATAAAGATCTCCACAATCAAAAAAGGTATCATCAACGTTTACTTGTATTTCAATTGGAGTGGAAGCAGGATATTGTTTTTCCAATCCAATTATCTGAATGGATTTATCATGAGTCAGGGTATTTGTTGAACTAATACGCCACATATTCAGCTCTCGGTCAGATGATTGAAGAACATCTGCCATAACTACAGAACCAAAAGCAATTGAAAGTACAATAGGCAAAATAAATACAATGTATACCAATCTAGTTGCCATTTCGTTTTTTCACCTGCAATTCCCTTATATCTATTTAGCAAAATTTCAATACTTACGATGAATTTGACGAATGAGTTAAATCGTAGCCGATTAAATATTGCTAGATGCGACTTAGAAAATTTAGAGTTAGAGCATATCGTTGCATTCATGATTCCGGTGAGATTACAGTGGGAGATTTGGCAGCTTTTGTTGGAAGAAATGAGAGTGGAAAAACAACAATTCTGCAAGCACTGACTTTATTGAATAGAGATGAAAAAGTTTCAGAATTAGATCTTTGTGATGAATTATCAGAAGAACTTAAAGGAGAAATCAAACTAGCTGAAGGAGAATTTGAATTAAATTCAGATGAAATTAGATTACTCAAACAATCATTTCCAGGTTTACCTGAAATGAGGAAAATAAAATTATTTAGAACAAATAAAAAACCAAAAGTGCAATATGAATTTGAAGACGTTCAAATTAGCGAAGAGAGAAATGGGGAACTAAACTCTTGGGAGAATTTTGCAAATCAAATATTGAGTTTTTTAGACACCATACCAAATCATCTTAGAATTCAGATAGATACAAAATTATTTGAAGGTCCTCCTCCAAAAAATCAGGAAGTGTTCGATAGTGGAATGGCTGAATTTAGTAATCAATTTCACGTAATAGCTGTACAAGAGCCGAAAGTTATCGAAGAGTGGGAAAAAATCTATGAGAGCCCTGAAAATCAGTTCTCTAAACTTCTTAGTGGAGAGAGTGAAAAATCAGCTTTGGAGAATTTTATTGCAGCAGAATTACACCCTCGTTTTGTATATTTTTCAGATTATAAAAAAATCTACGGCAACATCAATCTAAATGAATATCTTCGAGAGGAAAAAGGAGAACAAGTGAGCTCGATAGAATTTGTTGAAGAATTCGACAAGGCTGAAACGGTAAGAAATCTTTTCTATTTAGCAGAATTAGACATTAAAGCATTAGATGAAGTTAAAGGAACTCCATCAAAATGCATCAAAATACTCAATACTGCAAGTAACAGACTAACTAAGAAATTAAATCCTGCATGGAAAGGAGACCCAATCCATGTTGATTTGAGATACAATCCAGGAAACATCATGAGTGTGGTAATTTCTGATGTACATCGTGATGGAACAGTAACCAATACAGGCTTGCTAAATAGAAGAGCTGAGGGTTTCAAATGGACGTTTTCTTTTATTGTAAACTTTGCAGCAGAAACACAAAGAGCCGAATTAAAAGAAGCAATATTACTTTTGGATGAACCTGCAAGAAATCTTCACCCTACACAGCAAAGAGGAATTTCAGATTTATTGAAGAGTTTGGCAGGTTCAAATCAGGTTTTGTATGCTACTCATTCACCATTCATGATTTTTGATTATACACCTGGAAACCTACTAGTAGTAGAATTAGATAAACGAAAACATCTCAGTAAAATTTTTTATGATTACTGGAATGCAGATGATAAAACACTGACACCGATACTATACGGTTTATCAAGAGGATTAGTTGAGTCGATTGTAGATAGAGAAGTTGGAACTAATTCTAGACCAGTGATTATTGTAGAAACAATGTCAGATGCAATGTATCTAAATGCTTTTGATAAATTTTTACAGGATCCAAATATTTCAATGAACCCACTAAATGTTGTAGCAGCATACAATAAAAATTCTGTATTACCTCTAGCAATTTTTTACAGAAATCATGGATATAAAACATTTATTTTATTAGACAATTCAGATGAATCTAAACAAATTTCAGCTCAGTTAGTATCAAATGAATTCTCACCAATTCAGACAATATTTTTTGAGAGAGATGGAAAGAATTTAGAATCAATTGAGGACTATATTGTTCTAGAAGATTACCTTCATGCAGTTAATCAAACATATGAGATTAGATTAAGAAAAGAAGGCTATTCAAATCTCATATCTAGAGAGGTCACTTTAAAGGAAAAGAAAGGAGTTTTAGACAATTTAAGAAAGATTTGGGAAGATCATAGAGATAGTGATTGGGGTCAATTCGATAATGAAGAAATTACTCGGTATATTTGTGAAAAAATCACCTTAGAAGAGACGGATTTCTTATCAGACAAAACCAAAGACCAATTTAGATCATTATACAGATTAATTGCTGAAAGAATACGACAATATCAAAATGTAATGACAAAGTCAGATTTGGCTAAATTTCAAAGGGCTAGAGTTTAAGATTAAAGAAGTTTGCTAATGAAAAATACTCTAATAACAAATACAAAAGCAGTAAAATATCCTTTAAGGTTTAATTTAGAGATGAAGCAACTTGAACATATGAACAAGTCCTCTACTGGAGGAATTTTCCTGTCCTTAGCCTTGTTATGTTTAACAGTAGCAATAATTATTCCAATCAATGCATATGCGGCAGAAATAATTGATGCAAAAAGTTTTTCATTTGAAGAAACTACCATTATTGAATTTACAAATAGTGGAGAAGAAGATGTAAATTCATTTAGAATTTGGTTAGGCAACGATATTAATTTTAAATCATTTAAAACAGAAAGTGGGTGGATTGGTGAGAAGACACCTCAAGGAGTAATAATGTTTACATCTTCAGAATATGTCAAATCAGGTGAATCTATAAAAATTGGAATCAAGACAGACAAAACAAATCCAGAAATAAATTGGAAAGCACTGGATAAAAACGAAAAACTAATAGAAACGGGAACAACTAACCCAAGAGAATTACCAAAGCCCATCACTAATGAAAAACTAACAGAAGAAAATTCAATGGATGGAGTTTTATCTGATTCAGTGTTTAGAATAATTCCAGACAAACCCAGTGCAGGATCAACAATTAGAATTACGGGAGATAATTTTGGAGCGTTACAACAATTTAATTTTTACATAAACACAGACAAAATTGGAACTTTTGAGACAAATGAAGATGGTAGTTTTATCAGTACTGTGACAATTCCAAAAGATCAAAATGCTGAAAGAGTGGATTTTTCTGTTAAAGACAAAGCAGGAAACGAAAAGAAAATAAGTCTAAGAATAGGAGAAGCAGAAACTAGAAAACCAGCTACTGAAAATATAAAACTTACAATCAAAGGAGTTCCAGAGATATTGCATAGAGGAGACTTTTTAGAAGTTTCAGGCACAGCCCAACCTAACAGTGGCATCACGGCATCAATTAAAGATGCAGATGGAAAAATTATCAACACAAGAACTGCAAAAGTAGATTCTAAAGGAGATTGGAAAATAGAAGAACCAATCATAGTGCCTGTAGATGCGCCATTTGGAAGATATAGTGCTGTGATTTCCGATGGCAAAGATGAAATTTCAACGTCTTGGATCTTAGAATCATCCAAAGTCATTATCTTAACACCAACTGCTTTGAAATTTAGTCCTGGAGAGACAATAAAATTTAACGGTACTGCACTACCAAACAAAGTACTAGAGATAATTTTAGAAGATCCACTAGGAGATGAAAAATTTTCAGATATCATTCAAGTTGATGAATCAGGAATTGTTGAATTTGAATATCCTACAATAGCAAACGTAGACAAAGAGGGTACATGGACATTAATAGCTACACAAGAGGGGAAGAAAGAATTTATTTTTGCGGGATTAGGAGAGATTCCTTCAATACCAATAAACATGGAATTTGATAAATTAAATTATAAACCTATAGAAACTGCAATCATATCATTAACGGGAAAACCCTCAGACAAACTAAGCATGTTAATTGTTGATCCATCAGATAAACCAAAAATATTTTCAGATGGTAACAGCGTAATTCCAATCACATTACAACCAGATGGAAGAAAAACATATAGTTTAGATCTAAATGGATATTCATCTGGAGTATACACTGCTGTTGTCAATAAAGGATCTGCTAAAAGTTCTGAAATATTTACAGTGGGATTACAAACAGGTTCTGGTGAAATTAAAATCAGCAGCACAAAATTAGAATATCAACCCGGAGAATCAATTTTAATTTTAGGAGAAACAAACCCAAATACACTTCTCACAGTTACGTTGATTGACCCTGATGAAAACGTATGGAAAACAAAGGAAACATTTTCAGATAAAAATGGAAAAATTGCAGATGGAGATCTAAGAATACCTTCTAAAGCAAAATCAGGCATATGGACAATTAATGCAAAAAGTGGTTCAAATTTTGATGAGATTGAGATCGAGATAATAACATCCATAGAAGAAGGACTTGTAGTTACTGTGAATCAGGGCATAGAAATTCCGGGATTTGGAAAAAGCATCAACATTAAAGTAATAAATGCGATTCAAACAGTACAAATTGAAATCATAGCATCAAATGGCGATGTAATAGAGACATTATCATTTCCTTCTTCCAGTAAGGGAGAGATCAAACAACCATGGTTTATTCCAAAAGATACAGCTCCAGGAACATATACTGTCAAAGTAAAAGATGCACAAAATACTGCTGAAACAACTTTTGATATAAAATAACTTCAAACAATTTTATTCCACCTATTTTAAATTCAAAATATGAATCTTAAAGAAAAGATATCAGAATTTCCAAATTTCCCTAAAAAAGGAATATTATTTCGAGATTTCAGCCCCATATTAAAAGATCCATCCGCATTGTCATTTATTGCAGATGAATTTACAAAATACTTCCATCCAAAAGATGTGGATTTATTTGCAGGCATAGAATCTAGAGGATTTTTACTGGCTAGCATACTAGCTACTAGATACAATAAAGGAATGATCATGATTAGAAAATCAGGAAAACTACCAGGTAAGACTACTAAATTATCATATAAAATTGAATATGGTCAAGATACAATTGAAATTCAAAAAGACATAATCAGTAAAGGACAGAAAATTCTAATTTGTGATGACTTGCTTGCAACAGGAGGAACTGCAAAAGCATCTGCAAAATTAATAGAAAAAGTAGGCGGGAAAATTGCAGGATTTGCATTCATAATAGAATTAACTGAACTAAATGGAATGAAGGGGATCAGTCAATACAACTGTAAATCATTGGTCAAATACTAATGGAAAAAGACGTAGAAGTAGGAATTTTTGGAGGAACTGGTATTTATAATTCAGGAATACTTGAAAATGCCAATGAAATTACAATAGATACACCGTTTGGAAAACCATCAGATACAATCACTGTTGGAATTTTCAAAGGAAGAAAAATTGCATTTTTACCAAGACATGGTAAAAAACATACAATTCCACCACACTTGATAAATTACAAAGCCAATATTTGGGCATTCAAAGAATTAGGCATCACAAGAATAATTGCGCCGTCTGCGGTTGGAAGTTTGAAAGAAGAGATAGAACCCGGACATTTTGCATTGCCAACACAGTTTTTAGATTTCACCAAATCAAGAAACGGTTCATTTTCAGATAATGGTAGAGTCATCCATATTTCTGTAGCAGACCCATTTTGTCCTGAACTGCAATCATCAATTCTAAAAGTTGCAAAGGAACAAAATATCCATATTCATAAAGATTGTACATATGTTTGCATTGAAGGCCCAAGATTTTCTACCAAAGCGGAATCAAAATTTTACAGAACCACAGGAGCAAGTATTATTGGAATGACGCTAGTTCCAGAATGTCAACTTGCAAGAGAAGCTCAAATGTGTTATGCATCAATTTCAACAGTAACGGATTACGATGTATGGGCAGAAAAACCAGTCACTGCCAAAGAAGTTTTGGAGACATTATCAAAAAATGTAGAAAGAACTAAGAAAATTCTTACAGATTTAATTAGTCAAATTCCAAAAACAAGAAGTTGTTCGTGTGCAAAGGCTTTAGCAGAAGCTGAATTCTAATCGTCAACAAAAGATTCTCTTTTCAGTCCTTCGGGCAAAGTAAGATCACCTTGAAGAAGATTAGATTGTAATGAAATTATCACTTCATCAATATTATAGCCTAGTTTCTCTAGCTCTTTTTCTGTAATTTTGGAAATTTTTGCACCTATATTTTGACCACCGATTCGTCCAAATGCAATTGCATTAAATCTAAAAGAGTGAGTATCAATGGTAAAAGTACCAGTAATTTTTGCTGCCATCTGGCTTCCATGAACATTATTAATGTGAACTTTGAGATTCATTTAAGTTAAATTTCTACAGCCTTGTTAACATTATCATCTATCAAAAAGCTCCAATGCTGATCATCTTCAACTTTGAAATTTTTTACTTTAAGAGAAACAATTTGTTCATCTAAACACTCATGTTTAATTTCAGAATTTTCTTTCAGTCTAACTAATTTCCATTTGTATTTTCCTTGTTGTAATTTACACACAGTGACACCCCATTTTGCATCTGGATCAATTTTTGGCATTCCTACCAAATCTGCCAATTCTTCTATTCCTAGTTGTTTTTCCTCACAAAATCGTTTTTTACAGGCACCACATCTCCAGATATCAACTGAACCTATAGTTCTCTCACCTATGTTGATGTTGACTACCCCAAAATACACAGGTTGATGTTTGCATGATTCGGTATCAGTATTCAATGTTGTTCACCAAACATTAGGATTATTTAGTTCTTGCATCATCATACGATTTTTCTAGAATTACTCCTATATTGTCGACAATTTTATTTCGTTTAAATTCAATATTTTCTCGCTCACATAATTTTCTATACATGTTTACAGCGGTAAATCGAGGATGCATTGCCTCAAACTCAGTTGCAGAAATATCTATGAAAGCACCCAACGTCATAAGTGCCTTGGCAGTATTCAAAGCATCATCAGTTGAAATCTTTAATTTTTCTGCAATTGTAAGAGGAGACATTTTTCCATGACATGTAATTAAAAGAAAGACTCTTGCTTGTAATGGCTCTAATTTTATTTCCGAAATTAGATCTTTTTCAACTCTTGAAATATCCATCATTTTTAAAATAAAATCTAGTCAAATAAAGGATTATGAATCTCTTTTCACCAAGAATTTCTTTGATATTTTTAGTGAAAACCCCATTGCAATAAAGTGAACTACAGCGCCTATGATTGCAGCCTGTATCAAATCATCAAGAATCATCCAAATGACCATAAAAGACACAATAGATGGAATAGTTACAATCACTGCAATAATAGAGCCTTTCAAAATAATATCTCTCATCGTCAATTTACCAGTTTTATTATCACTATTCATTTAGATGAATTTCAAAAAAATGGTAATAAAAACCAAAGATACTTTATATTTGGTCAAAATCAAATTGAACTACTTGGCAAGTTATAAGGGAACATATTCAAATGAACAGTCATTAAACTTTGTAATTCCAATTATGGTGATTTTATTTCTTGGGATTATTTACATAATGACTCAAAGATCAGGTTCAGGATTTGTCAGTTTTATTCTAATTGGAGCTGCTGCAATTACAATGTTTTATTGGGTTCATGTTCTAAAGAAAATGACTAAAGAACAAAAACCGGTGTATAATGCAAGAGAGCAAGAGACAAAAAATTGGGTTTATGATCTTATCAAAGGAGAAGGAGATTTTGTCTTTGTAGCTGAAGTTCCAGGACCAGAAGACAAGATAGCAGTCAGACTAATTGACGGTATTTTGTATATTCGTGGTTCTGTGGGTTTTTCAAAAGAAGTCCCAATAGAAGGTTCAAATGAAATGAAAATTGTTGATTTCAAATATAGAAACGGTGTACTTACACTAAGAATAAAATAATTATAGACTTTTTGCAAGTTCTAATTTTTGTGGAAGATATTTATCAGTAATATTTGTCAAACCATATTTTGAAAATGCTTCTAATTCAGCTTTTCTTTTTATTTTAAGAAATACATCTAATTCTTTTTTCCATATACCTTCTTGATATCTAGGATCACTTTGTAGATCGTAACATCGTTTAATGTCAGATTCAGTCATAGGAATTGTTGGAAGCTTAAATTTTTCAATGTCAGTGGCCCATACACCTACCCATTTTGCATCAGGAACTGTAAGTTCTCTTAGATGTGCAGCATTTGCAGACCCAGATTTTATTACCATTGCAATATGTTCTCCATACACATCACCGTCTGTGAGAACAATTACAGGCAATCCCATTTCATCATGCAATCTTTTTAAAAGAGTTCTAGTGGAACGAGGAGCTTGTCCTCCAGTATTAATGATAATAGATTTGAATTTTTTATCAACTTGTTCTTCTACAAATCTTGTAAATAGACCACCTTTCTCAATAGCAATTACAATTTCAGCACTTGTGTCTACTAATTCTGCAGTAGTCAAGCTAGGACCTATTGCATATCCATCAGGATGATTAGAAAGATTCATCCTTTTACCTTCATATCCAGGAATTGTATACTCTATGTTCAAATCTCCAAAAATTGAACTTCTCTCTTCTGGAAATATATGAAAATCTTCACGGGGTTTTGATAATACAGCTTCCAAATCAACGATGATATTATCAGATTCAGATTGGTCTTCAAATTCAATTTCGAATGCTTGAGATGAATAATAGACATCTCTTAATGTAGATGATTTTTTTTCTTGGGTTAGTCTATTGGCAAAAAATGCTAACCACATTAATTGTGTAAATGATCTTAATTGAGAAGAATTTCTTGAACTTCTAAGTGCAGCAGAGTTTCCTAAAATATATTGTCGAAGTTTTTTGTCATAGACAATATTACTAACAGATCTGCTAGGAATTGAAAGTTTTGGGAATTGCCCATTATCTAAATCGCCGTAAACTTTAGCACCATGATCTTTTAGTGCATCTATTATATTCTGCTGTTTTTCAATTGCTTTTTGCTTACGATCTTTAGCTTTGTTTGTCGTCAACTATTATCTCCTCTTCTAACAATTTCTTATAATTTGGTTCTTTAGTCTTTCCAGCAAGTTCTGTACAAAACTGTGCAATTAATGGAAGATATTTTGCATATAGATTTGCTCTCTTTTTTGCCATCTCAGCTTGACCTCGCTTAGACATGTATGCTGCAAGTTTTCTAGATAAAAATTGAAGTCCTAATCTTAATTCACGTTCTATTTCTTGTCTATCTGCCACATTTTCTTTTCCAACTGTTTTGTAAGGTATTCGAGTAGAACAGATATGAGTGACTATAACAAATGGCGGTTCACCTTTGACTTTATACCTACCCCAATCAGTATCATTTACTACTTTTAGAACTACATCACTTCCCTCATCATAAAGTAATGGAATTCTATTGGCATATCGATAAACATGCGGACCACCTGGACGTATTTCGCCACCATATGCAATACCCATCTCTACAATAAAGGGAAACCCAGAATAAGCGGAAGCTGGACGTTGAATCACCTCACAGAAATCAGGTTTAAAGAATTTATTTATTCCTTTTTTAAGTGGTTCTTCTCCTAGTGGTGCCAGACAACTTGGATCTGGTGAAAGAAAACCTTCAAATTTTTGTAGTGAATCGCTTAGTTTTACTAATTCTTCATTAGTCATAGATCCCATTCGTTTTTCTGGTTTGAAACCTGCAAATTCTGCAAATTTAACAGCGGTTGACGGCCCTATTCTTTGGAATCTTTTTGTCAAAAATGTAGTTAGTGTTTCTCCTTGGACAGTACCAATCAATTGTTTATAATATTGACTTTCAGGATCCATATCTACAGATTTAGATTGTGAGTCACCAAAATCCCAATAATACAATTTTTTATTTGGTACATCAATATCATCAATTCGGATTTTATTTAGTTTGTCAAAATCCATTTTAAGAAAAGACATCAAAGAGATTACAACTCTTACAGGTCTAGAAAGAGTTTTCCAACGTTTTTTTGCTTTATCCATTATTCCAGTGAATGCAAGATTATTTTTTGTCAATCCTAAATCTTTTCTAACTTTTTCAACCATAACATCATCAATGTTGGGAATTTCGAATTGAGATTCAACCATCATTCGTCTAATTGTTTCAACATCAATACCATGTGCATGAGGTCTAATTATTGTGGGTGCAGGTGGCATTTCATTTACAATTTTAGAATAATGGAATTTTTCTCCCTTAGGATCATCAAAAGTTATTGTTGCGTATGGAGTAATCAAGGATGTTTCATAAACATAATCTTTAATTTTTGAACCTGCTTTTGCATAATCACCATCTAAACAAATACTGACGGAAAGACCTTGTTTTGTTACTTCTTTGGTAGTGTGTTTTAGAATCACTGGTTTATTTTTTTGAATATCTAATAACAATTCAAATTCGTCTTGAATTTTTCCATCAGTTGAGCTTTTGACTAAAACAGGTTTGTTTGTTGTAATCTGACCATATAAAATTGCCATAGTTGCCCCAAGACCAAACATACCTCGTGCCTGTTTTAATCCAAATTTAGAGCCATAAAGTACAGTTCCAAATGCCAACGGAACATGTTTTGACTCTATTCCAGGCCCATTATCTTTGACTGTTAGAATGTATGGCTTTGGGTCTGGTTTTTCTGGATCAACTGCCTTTATTGACATATGAACATCTGGAAGGATTCCTTTCTGATCACATGCATCCAAGGAATTTTCTACAAATTCTCTTACTGCTGTATATAGTGATCTAGTAGGATTGCTAAAACCAGCTAAATCCCTATTTCTATAAAAAAACTCACTTGGTGAGATTTGATTAAATTTTTCTTTAATCGAAGACATCTTGGTTTTCCCATAATTGCATTTTTTCTTGTTTATTTTTTCTGTTTGCTGCTTCTAATTTGTTGTAAACTGCACCATGTATGCTACCATTTGATATTGATGATATTGCATCAACAACCAATCTTAGTTTACTAGTATCACCAATTATTGAAACAGTCTTCCCATAAACGGAGATATGTGTTCCAGTTAGATTTTCCATATTTTTTCTTGCCTTACCGCCTTCTCCTATAATTCTCCCTTTTATCCTTTCAATATTTGCATTTGATTTTCCTGCAAACTCTCTCAAATCTATCACATGTAATGCATTTTCACCCTTTAGTAAACTCATTGCATTTTCAGGAGAAAATCCTCTACCTATTGCGGTAACAATCTCCATAGCTTTGAAAGGTTGAATATTTTCAACATCGCCATTAGATTTAATAAAAACTTCACCAGTTTCGCCATCGATATCTAAAGTAACATAGCAGAGTTGTTCAATCTTAGATTTTACACTTCCAGACTTGCCAATTAGTACAGCTATTCGATCATTTGGAATTCTAAGTATTTTTTCAAAGCTCATCTTACAATATCCTCAAATATTTTAGTTGGATCTTCAACAGAAATTCCCCTTTTAGAAAAGAATCGAGTTATATTATTAATGTCTCTTTTAAGAAATTCTTGAGCATTAGGGTGTCTCAGATCAACTGCAGAACCAAGATCAAAAAGAACCAATCCTTTAGGAGTTTTAAAAATATTATATTCAGAATAATCCCCATGAACTAGTTTAGCCTTTTGATAGAGCCGTGTAATTATTGAGATTGCTTGAGTATAGTCATTTTCATCAACTTCAGATTCAAGCAAAATCTTTGCAGGTGAACCATTTTCACCAATAAAGTCCAATGCAAGCACATTATTTGTTAGATAAAGAGGTCGTGGGACTGGAATTCCACACTTATAGCACTGCGATAAATTTCTATACTCTTTTTTTGCCCATAGATAAATAAGATTTTTTGTTCCTTTTTTCAATTTTGAAAATCGTGGATCTCCCGTTATGTATTGCTCTCGTTTTTTAAAATTTGAGGTACTTATCAAATAAATTTTTAATGCGACGTCAATATTTTTTTCATCAACAGCCCAGAAAAGAACAGATTCTTTCCCGGCACTTACAGGACCATTAACATATGCAATAATATGATCTGTGATCATCTTGTAAAGTGTCATTACAGTAGGTTTGTCTAAAACTTCGTTGATTACCTTACCTTTTTTGAATCCATCTTCCAGACCTCCTCTTTTAGATTTAGAGATTAATTTATTGTCAACTTTTGATTCTAACTTTCTACTTAAATCATCATACAATAAATCATCGGACATTATATCATCAGACAATGAATATTATTGCCGATACTAGATAAAAGAGATTTCCTTTATCATGTTTGAATTTAGAAAGTGTTATTTTCCTGTAAAAAATATAATTACTTCTTGATTTGTAATTTAAATGCATTATATTTTAAAAACAATCAAAAAAGGTACTCCAGAAATTTTTTTTACTCCATTTTCAGAACCAATTCCAAGTTCTAATGAAAGAGATATGGTGTTTTTTCCAACCATATTAATTATTGACGAATTTTCAAGTAATTTTTTAGCTTCATCTTTTTCAATTATTTGATCACCATAATAGCTCTTACTTATTGCTACAGTTAATTCATTTTGTGATATATTTTTTCCAAGAAGATCTGCATCGCAAATATTCAGCATTAAATTTTTTTGGTATTCAGTAATTTTAACTGAGAATTGCATTATGCATATTTACCTTTTAGAGTAGACTTGGCACCGCAGGCTTCACAAATCAAAAAAGAAATTCGGTTTTCTTTTAAAATCTTTGTATCAGGACTTTTACAAGTATGACATTCCACATAGTCTTTAACATAAATTTGGAAAAGACGAGTAAAGTCATCAGGTGCTCTTCTTCCAACAAACATTGCCTTATCACCTAAGCGCTCAGCTGGAACTGCAAATTCTTTTGAGAGGTATTGTAGAACTTTATCAGGATCTCGACGAAGAACTTTTGGAAATTCTGAGAAATTACGCAGAAAAGTTTTTTGGCCTTCCCACATCACATCAACCACTGGGAGTTCAAATCTAGCAGTAGATGCTTTTTTAGTATCACCTAACTTATCCTGAATTCTCTTAAGTAGATGTTCATAATCGGATTTGGTCACTAAAAAATTGTGTATACTGTACCCTATATTGGTTTTTGAAAAAGAGAAATCGTGTGGATTTTGTTGACCTACATCTTTCCTATTCGGAAGACATTAGTTCCACATTTAGGACATGTGCCTTTTACAGCAGGACGTCCGTTCTTTAGTTTAGTTTCTTTGGGATCTTTGACTTCCCTTTTAGCTCTGCATTTTACGCAATATGCTTCTACCATTCTAGAAAATGTCGTACTTGGTGGTATTTAGGAAGAGCCTGTGAAAATTATTTAACTATAGACTAGATGTGTGTAAATTTTTTAATGTATCAAAAATGAAGTATTATAAAAAATTTCAACGAATATTGTGATTTTTTTAATATTTCTAATAAGAATTGTATTTGTATTGATTTTTTTTAACATTTATTCAATAAGAGACTATATTTTGAAAGGTTTACCAGTTATAAACACCCTAATTCTAAGCTAACAAAATGGCATCTAAAAAGGGGATTGTAATTACAGTGATTATTTTAGTGGCAATTACAGCTGCCAGTTTTCTCTTTTGGGTCATACCTCAAGAGAATCCATCTACTTTGGTTGTATCAGATTATGAGAATTATCTTGACGGAGTAAAGAAAATTTATGAGGTTTTACAAGAATCTATTGAAACAGAATTTCAGAATCTTTTGAATGAAAAAACATCTCCCGATGAATATATTGCAATAACAGAAGTGACATCATCACAAGTTACTGCTCAAATTAGTGAATTTATAACATCTAAACCACCAGAAGAATGGCAAGATAGTTACATTAGCTACATGGAGGCTCTAAAAAAATTCAATGCATATATTGTAGAAACCAAAGTTGCAGCAAATATGTTAAAAGAGGGTCAGATTGATACTGAAATTATGCAAAAAATAGAATCATTAAGATCAGAATCACAAGAATTAATCAATAAATCAAATGAGTTAAGACCATAGTTAGGCTCAAAACCTAATCATAATATTTTTAAAAGTTGGAAATCATTAAAAAGCAATTCAACAGTTAGAAAAAAGAATGTCTCAGAGATCTGACAAGGTAGAAAAAGATGTCAATGCATCCACATCTAACAAATTACTAGTAATTTGTGTTGATAGAGATAATGACATAGGTGAAAAAGCAGGTATCATCACGCCAGTTATTGGAAGAGATTCATGTATTGATGCAGCGCAGAGATTAGCATTAGAAGACCCAGAAGATGCAGATTCTAATTCAATGTTTTCTGCAATTAAAACATATGAAGATCTGATAAGTAAGGGCTATCAAGTTGAAGTAGTGATTGTAGCTGGAATTAAAGAAAGAGGAGTACAAGCAGATGAAAAAATTCTAATGGAGATAAAAAAAATTTTAGAGGTGTTTTCTGCAAATGGTGCAGTAATTGTATCAGATGGAGAAGATGATGAAAGTGTAATTCCAGTTATTCAAAATGTATTACCAGTTGTTTCTGTGCAAAGAGTGGTAATGAAAGTAAGTAGAAGTGTTGAATATTCTTATGCAGTTTTTGGAAAATATCTAAAAATGTTAGCATATGACTCAAAATATTCTAAATTTTTCTTGGGAGTTCCAGGAATACTTTTGTTGATTGGTGGAATTGCAACAATTTTTGGATACACTGCAGAAATATTTGCAGTGCTAGTAAGCATTTTAGGTGCAGCGTTTTTAATTAGAGCTTTTGATATAGATAGAGCATGGGCTAATTTGACAAAGCCTACACCGATGGGATTTATCAGGATATTTACAATGGTTGCAGGTATTTTGTTGATTTTATCATCAGTTCCAGCTGGAATTAACTCAGTTGATCAGAAAGTGGTAGAAAAAGATTCAGATCTATTAACAATATTCACAGATAAAATAATAATTGGTCAATTTGTTACAGGAGCATTACCAATTTTATGGATGGGTTTGGGTGCAATTTTTGCAGGAATACTGCTTAGTAATTGGATAGGCGGTGTCCCAAGACAAATTAGCGATGTTTTAAGAATTGTAGTTCTTGGTGCGTTGTATCCTATAACATCTCAATTTATTATTATTATGATGAATGATGATGTTGATTCAACTACGTTAGTGCCACCTTTGCTAGCAGGTCTTGCTGCTACCTTAATTTCGGCCACTATTCTCTTTAAAAAATATAGAAAACAGAAACGTCAAGAGATGGTTTCAGACTAAAATAAGCAAAAATTCCTTTACAATAACTTTATTCTTGAAAAACACTGATATCATCTAGCATGTACCAATTATCAGTGGGGATTAGATATTAACAAAATAAAAGATACAATATTTCAATTATCTGGATTATACAGAATTTATTCAAAAAGACTTGAAAGCGAAATACGAGGTGGGGATATTCCAAATCATCTTGCCTTGATTTTAGATGGAAACCGAAGATGGGCAAAAAGACACCTCACCATTCCAAAAACAGGTCACTGGAAGGGTGCCGATGCAGTAGAAAATCTTCTTGATTGGTGCGAAGAATTTGACATTAAAATAATTACCTTGTATGCACTTTCAGCAGAGAATCTAGATAGAGATGATGAGGAATTAGAACATCTTTATGAACTAATTCGTATTAGATTAGAAAAACTGTACAATGATCCCAGAATTCATAAAAATAAAATGAGAGTTAAAGGAATCGGTAGAATAGAACTATTACCTGATTCAATTAAAGAAGTTCTAAAACGATTAGATGACGCAACAAAAAATTACGATAATCACTTTCTCAATATTGCATTAGCATATGGAGGACAAAATGAATTAGTGGATGCTGTGAAAAAAATAGCTGAAAAGATCAAAGATGGATCTCTTAATGTTAATGATATAAATAAAAAAGAAATTGAATCCAATTTATACACGTCTCATTTACCACAGTCATCGCCAGATATGATTTTGAGAACATCCGGTGAAAAAAGATTAAGTGGATTTCTCATGTGGCAAAGTGCGTATAGTGAATTGATCTTTATGGATATATTTTGGCCAGAATTCAGAAAAATTGATTTGATGAGGGCTATTAGAACATTCCAAGAAAGAAAAAGAAGATTAGGAAAATAATTAGGACAGATATAGAAATGATAGAAGAAACATCTGCAGGCATAGTGTTGTTTAGAAAAGAGGATTCAAAAATTTTATTTTTGTTATTACATTATCCATCGGGGCATTGGGATTTTGTTAAAGGCAAAATGGAAGAAGGTGAAACAACTCATCAAACAGCGATAAGAGAAACACTAGAAGAAACAGGAATCACAGACATTGTGTTTTTAGATGATTTTGAGGAATGGATAGAATACAATTTTCAATTTCAGGGAGAACTAGTTCATAAGAAAGTTGTTTTTTTCTTAGCAGAGACAAAAACTAAAGAGGTTTCAATTTCACATGAACACCTGAATTATACTTGGATGGATTATCAAACAGCTATGGCGAAAACAACATTCGATAATGCAAGATCAATTTTATCTAAATCAAAATCATTACTTACCAAAACTTTGTAGTTGCAATTCTTTTAAAACAGTCACAGGATTTTTAGCATTAAGTATTGTTCTACCTACAATTAGATAATCAGTACCAACGGAGAGGACCTCTTTAGCACTTCCGCCTTGTGTACCGATACCGGGTGAAAATATATCTAATTTTGTACCTGCTTTTTTATTACAATATCGAATAATTTCTGGAAACGTTGCACCAACTACAATTCCATCAACTTTAGAGGCAATAGCCCAATCCAAGAACAATTGATAGAGTTGCTGTTTTTTACCCATCTTAATTTCCATATCATATGATAATTTGGCTTCAGGTGCGCTCATATGACACAATGTGATAACACCTTTGTTTTCCTTGTGAGAAGATTTCACTAATTGTTTTAGACTATCTAATCCCATAATCGGATTAGCGATTACTGCGTCAAAGCCTAAATTCCAAAGATGTTCCGTAGTAACTTTGTTTGTATTTCCAATATCATTTAATTTAATGTCAGCAATTGTTTGTAATCCATAATTATGGGCAGTTTGATTGATTTTAGAAATTTCTTTGAAACTCAGAGGTAACAATAAATGGAAATTTAGTTTAATTCCACATAGATATGGATGCAATTTTTTGATGTTCTGTATGGTTTTTGTCTCTAAATTATTGACAGATGAATCATAGTCATTAGCAAGAATAATTTTGCCATTCTTTTTTGAGATCTGAGAAATTCTAGTTTTGAAGGTGGCCATAATCAACTAATGGATGTGTTTCTTTTAGTTTTATAATTTTGACATATGAATAACCATGTTCTGATGGATTTTCTACAAACGATGGTTCAGCATCATTATTAGTTGTGAATTTTAAGAATGGCTTTTCAGGATCAGAATCAAGGACTACATGACAGAAATAAGAAGTTCCTTCTTCATTAAAATTCATAAAAACGCCGATAAGCCATTTATCAATATGTGGAAATAAAAATAACGGAAACGGTGCTTCTTCAAAACCCCAAGTAAGTTTTGCAAGACTAGACAGATCTTCAAGCTCAATAGGCAAATATCTGTCAGCAGTGCCATTTCCAGGTTTCAAGGCATCGGGGAGAGATTTTATTCTTACAATAGGTGAATATAGTTTACTTGCATCAGATGTAGAATTTACAATATCAGATTCTTCTTTTCCACCTTTTAATCCATAACAAATGTAATGACCATTGTGTTCAAATGGAGTATAATACACAATTGGTTTTTCTTTCAATACGTCCATTTGAACTGATAAAACTTTCTGACCATTATGTTCATGAAGAAATGATACACGTGGTGCACGTTCAAGAGCACACACTAATCTAGAAAATTCCAGCGTGGAAGAGACTTGAATGTAACGAGGTAATTTATCCACGATTATTTTTTGTACAGTACTAAATTAAACTTACCCAAAATTTTCCAGGCTATTTTCTTCTATCAATGATTTCATTGACAGCAGGTCCTGTTCCAATTATTGTTACAGGCGTGTTTAATTTATCTTCAATATTATTTATGAATGATTGTGCATCTTTAGAAAGTTCTTCAAAAGATGTTTTGCCTGCACAATCTGGAAATATCACATCTAATTTTGTTATAGAAATTTGAGTTGCACTGTTGAGCATGATTGCACGCCTAGCTAAATCAAAATCAAAATCAGCTGCACGTCTCTGTCTACCAGTTACAGTTCCAAATTCAGACCAACCTTTACTTTCAGCTTCTGCAAGCGTAAGTTCGTTTGCTAATGGCCCAGTACCAACACGTGTAACGTATGATTTGAAAACAACAATTACTTCATCTACTTTTTTTGGTCCGAGCCCAACATCAGCACAGATTCCAGAAGCAGTAACATCTTTTGAAGTTACAAAAGGATATGTTCCATGCCATAAAGATAAAAACGTGCCTTGAGTTCCTTCAACTAGTACATTTTGATTTAGAGAAAGTGCGGAGTTTATTTCAGCAGGAACATCTACAATCAGTGAAGATAAAGAGTCAATATCTTTTGCCAATTTTAAAACTCTCATTGCCCTATCTGCATTTGCAGGACCAGTACCAGAACCAGTACTACCAATTTTTTCTTTTAATTCACCCTTAGAGTCACGTATGAGATGACTTTCTTCAATAATTCCACAGTGCTTGTCAATAAATGAACGTCCAGATGCATCAAAATCTTGTATTTCTTTTAATAAAACAGCAGGGTTAATGACAACTCCAGGACCAATCATCACTTTTGCATTTTTATTCAAAAATCCGCTTGGTAGCATTCTGACTTTGTATATTTTATCACCATCTCTAATTGTATGACCTGCATTTGGACCAGCACCACCACGAACAATAATTTTTGGGTTATCTTTCATTGCTAAATATGAGATGATCTTTCCTTTGCCTTCATCTCCAAAAAATCCACCAACAACAACAGTCGAAGTCATATTCTCGAACTTGAATTCCGTTTATTTAAGCTGAAGTGTTGTCAGATGATTTAATATTCAATTAGAAATAGAATTGATCGTTGACAGAACCAAATTATGCAGGAAATATCATAGTAATCTTGGCAAATCTTCCAGATTTTCTTAGAATACCTGTTTTGAAAAAAAGAATGATGGAATTTTTCTCAATTACAGAAGCGGAGAGAAAAGAAATCATCAATAATGCTCTAGAAGCTGGACCTACAATTCCTTTTCCAAATTTTGCAAAACTTTTTAAAACATGGTTAGAGATCTTAACTACACTGTCAGAAGAACAGCGAAATGGGTTATTCTCGGGCTACATCAATGAGATTTCTGCGTCTCCACAAAAATTAATTGCATTTAATTTAGATGGAATATTAGAGATTTTCTTAACATTAGATGAAGGAAAAAAAGACATTCTTTCACAAACAATCAAGAAAATAATTATTGAGCTTGATGGAGAGCAAAAAAGAAAATTAATGATAGTTATACCAGATAACGCAAAAAAATACTTGAAGTTCTAGGCGTCTGGAAGTTTATCGGGTTTTCTATTGTCTTCATTAGTATAGTCTACTATTTCTCCTTCAGGAGAAAGTACGCCTGCAAAGATTTTTTCATGTTTTTTTAATAGTTTTCGATGATCTGCCATAGACATATCAAGTCTCATTTCATTCATTACCATTACACGGTATTCTTTCCATTCAGCCCAACACTTGTTACAAATTGGATATTTCTCAGCAACCATGTCAAGTTCTTCATTATCAAGAATAGAGTTTTTACATTTTGTACAAGTTCGACTCATAAAGGGTAGCAAGAAAGAACTCCTTTTATCTTTTATTGAATGTAAAGCAATAATAGATAATAAATGCAAAATTAATTGTGAAGATAAAATGTCCGAAATGTAAGAAAACGGCAGAATTATCAATGGACTTTTCTTTGGTAAAATGTGAAAACTGTGATTTAGATATGAGTTATGGAGAATATGTTAAATTTGTTGCACATAATGAATCAACATACTCAGATATTCTTGGAGATTATACTGGTAGTACTGAAGGTCAGTCTGCAGGGTCATTAGATGAATGGGATTAACAACATTGTAAAATCATTCAGCAGATTAAAATAATTAGATTGAGGAATTGTTAAACATCATTGGAATTTCTATTAGAAAATATACTAAATTTGGTTGGATTTTTGGTAGGACTTGCAATAGGAATAATGTCAATAAGGGGATTTAGGAATACAGGTAGTCCCACATTATTTAGATTAACAGTTGCATTTTTTTCAATCAGTATCGGGTTTTTTGTAATATGGGCAGGATATATGATGGAAGATTTTGTAATAAAATCAGGCAACATAGAAAGATGGATTCAAACATTAGGAATTGTCATTCAAACAATAGGATATTTCTTCATAGCATTTTCACATAGTATCAAATCATTTTTTCCAAGATCAAGGTATTTCAGAGCGATTGGAATTTTTCCGTTATTCTTAGTGTCTTCTGTACAAATAGAACACATCTTTAGATCTGTTTCATTTATTTTATTGGCTTATGGAGCAATTGAAACAATATTATCATATTTTGAAAACAAAAACAAAGGAGCTATATCTGTAGCAATTGGATTGGCATTATTAGCACTTGGAGAATTTTTAGGATGGTATTCATTTGTGTTTCCAGAATCCATATTATATTCAGTTTCTATGGTTATCAAAATTGGAGGTTTGATTGCATTGTTTATTCCAGTAAGCAAAATTCCTTTAACTAAGATAAAATTTGATGATGATTTAGAGTAATTTACTTACTAGGCTCAAATTAATTACAAAATCTAAATTTGTCAAATTCTTTTATCTTTTTAGTATATTGCAAAATATCAACTCACTCTCATAGAAATTGTGAAATTAACGTATACAGGGAATAGACATGGTTGAATATAGAACACATATGAAAATTATTGGAGACATATTGTCTACTACGCGTGATGATCTTCAAGATGAAGAAGGTGCAACAGTAACTTATCTGATTAGAAAAGCTAACATTTCACATTCTAGAATTTCTAGAATTTTGAAAACACTAGTATCTCAAGGATTATTAGAACAAGTAGATGCACAAGGTTCAAACAAATATAGAATTAGTCAATCGGGACGAGAGTTTCTTCAAGCATATTATACATTCACAACATTTGCAGATAATTTTGGTCTAACAATCTAGTCTTCTGCTTCTTCAAATTCATCTAAATCATCATCAAAATCATCTTGAAAATCTGTATCTTCATACTCAGATGACGGTATAGACATGTTCTATGATTGGAAATTTTTGTTCGTTAAAAAACTTATTCAAATGTAAATGAATAATTAAAGAAAAGAATACGAATAAGGTAATTGAAATCAAAGTGTAATAAAGAAAATATTGTAAAAGCAAGTGAAATAATCAAAAATGGCGGTATTGTTGTTTTTCCAACAGATACGGTATATGGAATTGGTTGTAATCCATACAATAAAGAAGCAATTAAAAGAATTTACAAAATTAAATCAAGAGAAATTTCAAAATCACTTCCAATTTTAGCTTTTTCAAAAGATGTTGCAGCAAAAATTGTAGAATTTGACAAAGATTCAGAAAAGATTGCACAGAAAATTTGGCCAGGACCTCTAACTTTAATTTTAAAATTAACAGATGAAAAACTTAAAGCATCGCTAAATGGGGTAAATAAAATTGCAATTAGAGTTCCAAAACATCAATGTACATTAGAACTTTTAAAAAAATGCAATTTTGTTATTGGAACAAGCGCAAATATTTCTGGAACTGGTCCATTTAGAAATCCACAAGAGTGTTATCAAAATATCCATGATTTTGATCTTTTTTTGGATGGGGGAACAATAACAAGTGAGGGAGAATCAACAATAATTGAATTTGAAGAAGGAAAATTAAAAATTCACAGAGAAGGAATTTTAACACGAAATGAGATCTTGAAAATACTTTGAATTTAATAATTACATGTGCCAGACATTTAGAATCAGAAACTAGACAAGAATTAACAGATATTTTAGAAAAAATAGGAGATTCAGAACCTAAAATAACTATCACAAATATGTCTGGAATTTTGACTGCTGAAACAAAATTGGAACCAATCGAGGTTGTAAAAAGAATCAGAGAAATGCTACTAGATGAGCCATGGTGTATTAGATATTGTCTTAGAATAATCCCTATTCAAAAAATTACAGAAACTAAGATTGAGAGCATTGAAGATGGAATTTCAGATTTAATTGAATTGATTTCTAATGGAGAGTCATATAGAATATCAATTGAGAAAAGAAATTCTAACATTTCAAGTCAAGAATTAATTTCTAGAATAGCAAAAAAAATTAAAAACAAAGTATCATTAGAATTTCCTGATAAAATTATATTAATTGAAGTGTTGGGAAATCAAACAGGAATTGCAATTGTCAAAAAGGGGGATGTTTTGAGCGTAGAAAAAACTAAGAGAAGCATATCAGAGTAAAATAGCAGCTTTTTCTATTAGTATATCTTCAAGAGGATTTTTTGACAAAACTACATCAAGTTGTTTATCTGTTATTTGAAAATATTTTTTTATGAATGAAGTATTATCTTTTGAGAATATTTTAACAGACATAAAACTCAATTCTTTGTAAAGTGTATCCAATATTTTTTTATTGCCAAGAGCAATCAATACAAAGTTTTGTTTTGGTTTGATTCCAGCAGAATTAATTGCAGAAGAAATTTGGGAAGAAATAGCAAAGCGCATTAAAATATCCATTTCAAATTTGTTTGAAAGTAAAATATCATTTTTATCAGAAGAAACAGATAAGGAAATAATTTTTTTCAGATAATAGTTATTTAGAATAAAATTACTAGATATGGCCTGAAGTTTAATTCCAGGAAATTGTTTTCTGAGTGTATCAAGATAAGTAATGTCAATTTGTTTTTGACCTTGAATTTCAATCACCTGAACTAATTTGTTGGAAACATTGAAAATCAGTCTTTTAGGTGAGCCTCCATGAATAACAGGAATTATACTTACTACATCGCCATTTTTTATTTTAGTCATTTTTCCTTCTAGAGCAGAAGAATCAACACCATTAATCGCGATCAATATATTTTCAACGTCTAAGTTAGGAGTGCTAGTAGGTTTTAGTTCCAATAGTAAATCAATAAGATCTTGAATGCGGATATCAGATTTATCAATTTTTAATGTATCAGTAGAAAATGACTTTTTTGCTCCCCCTACAAGTTTAATTATTATCATATATGGATCATCAAGAATGTTAAAAATTAATTTTTTGTCTTATTATGCTGTTTATTCTTCTGTATCTTCATTTGTTTCTGTGTTAGATGTTATTGCAATGACTTCTTCTTCAATGGTATCATCTTCAGAAATTTTCTCTTCCAAAGTATAATTTTCAATTCTAGAAGATTCTATTTGAGATTGTTTTGCTTTTTCTTCACGGTTTTCTTTTTTAATAAATTTAGTAATATAGCCTGCAATTTCATTTTTTAGTCCTTTTGAACGAATTATAGCTATTTGATCTAATGCTTTCTTATTATCAGCAAAATCTTCTCCAAATTTTGGCTTGTGTCCATCTAGTACTTCATAAGAAAGACGCTTAATTCTATCCACTCCTCGTGTAATGAACTAGGGTTTTTTATACCTATATTCGAAGGAATGATTTTGAATTTTCTTCTAATAATGAAGTCATTTCATTATACGACTTGCCTAGTATTTTTGAGGCACAAAATACAACGCTTGGAATAAAACTGATTTGTCCAGATTTCATTTCAAAGCACTTTGAGAATTTTACAGGGCCATCCGTTTCAACAAGAATTTTTGTCTCTGATGTTTTAGATAACAGCATTTGTTTGTCATTTGCATAAATCATAACAGGGCCATAGGAAACAAAAAAATCCATGTCCATTGCTTTTTGAAGTTGTTTTTTGCTTCCATCAAACCAGTGCAATAACGCATGTTTAGTGTCATAAGAAGTCATTATAGAAAATATATCATCAAGACTTTTCCGTGAATGAATTGAAATAGGTTTTTGGAGTTTTTCTGCAAGAGAGAGAAGAGATTCAAAAATATGGATTTGCCTTTTGTTATCTTCGTTAGATTTTATACATGTAGGGTCTAGTCCAATCTCTCCAATACCAGAAATATGTTGTTGATTTTCACGAATTAGATTTATCATCAGTTCTAGATCATCATTTGCACATTCAGGATGAATTCCAATAAAAGGCAAGATAAGTTTGCTCTTTCTTCCAATCTCCAAAGTTCTTTTAGAGGTCATATTATCCATTGAGACACAACAAGCTTTGATTTTCATATTTTCCATTCCCTTAATTGTATGATTCAAATCATATTCATAATCTGGATCGGATAAATGAATATGAGAATCATATAACCAAGTCATTGCTTTAACTTTCAAAATAGTCTGTATAAATCGATTTCTTAGTGATATTTTTTTACTCACAATCTTTTATCGGAAAAAAGAAAAGAGAAAACAATGAAATCATCAGAACTTGGCATTTCAGCAATGTATAGAATTTTAAAAAAAGCAGGCGCTGAGAGAGTTAGTGATGAATCAGCAGAAGAACTAAGAGGAATAATTGAAGAATTGGCTAACAATATTGCAAAAAGTGCAGTAGATATGGCCTCGCATGCAGGAAGAAAAACAATAAAAGCAGAAGACATCAAACTTGCTTCAAAACCATTTATTTAATTTTAATCTAAAGAGTTTAATTATTCATTTCATAGTTTTCAAAACGGTGCGGTGGCAGAACGGTTATGCGTGAGCCTGCAAAGCTTATACAAAGGGGTTCGACTCCCTTCCTCACCTTTCAGCATTTTAAGACAATTCAACAATTACTTGTCCTTTCATCCAAGGATGTAATGTACAAAAATAATCATAGGTTCCAATATTTTCAAAAATAAATGTAAATGATTCCTCAGGATCCAAATAGTCGCTATCAAAAATTTCACTTGGCTCATCATAATAACCAGATGTCACACTATGAAATGCAACATCTTCATTTACCCAAGTAACTGAACTACCTTGTTTTATTACAATTTTTGATGGAGTGTAACAAGAATCAGTTTTTTCACATCCTGGACGTGAAACTTTTGTTGACATAATAACATCTCCTTTGAGAATTGTTTTTTGGTCATCAACATCTTGAACAATAGTATTTTGAGATAAGATCACAATTCCTAAAGGTATTCCTATGATTATTGCAATGATTGAGATTATTACTATTCTTTTTTTCCACAAATTACATCACATATAGAACTGAGTTATTATGTAATTACCAAATTCTCTAAATATATAACATATTAGAAAAATCACTTTGGCTCAAAATGGTAGTGGATTATTAGAGTACATTCCAGGTTCACACGCTCTATTAACTCAAAAAAATTCTAGTATGCCTTTAGAAGGGTTTTCAGAAAATGTCATAGGAAGTATACAAGAATATGCTGAAAATTCAAAAAGTGAGGTAGAAAAAGGCAATAATTTTCTTCAATGGGTTCTCACGCGAGTTTTTGAGGCTACAGAAGATGATGCAGCAGATGCAATTGTTGATGGTGCAAATGATCTTGGTATTGATGCATACCTTCCAGTAGATTTCTCAGACAATACTATTCGTCTATTTCAATCAAAATATGGAACATCTCATTCATTTGAAGCGATTGCCAAATTCAAAGAAGATGCAAAGCGTTTGCTTGGAAAAGACGTAACAAAGATGAGGCCTGAATTAGCACATCTTGTTACAAAAATCAAGGAAAAGAATCTAAAAATGAAATGCTGTTATGTGACAGATCAAAAAGTGGAGTATCAAGACGATCTAATAGAAATCATAGACATTGAAAAGATCATCCAAAAATTATGGGAGCGAATAAAAAAACCTGCTGCCGGAAAAAGATCATCAATAAAATTAGAAAGAATGCTTAGACATGACAATACAATTTTGGGAATTTTAAAATTAAGAGAACTAACCGAATTTGTTAACAAGAATAAAGATTATGTTTTTGAATCAAATATCAGACAATGGATGCAATTTAAAACAACGGTAAACAAAGGATTACGAGAAACACTTCAGAGTAATCCAGGAAAATTTTTCTATTATAACAATGGAATTACAATTGTAGTTAGTGATTTTGAAGAATTAGGAGATAATATGATTGAACTCTATGCACCGCAAATCGTAAACGGTGCACAAACATCTAATTCAATTCTTGATCATTCAAAACGAACTAAAAACATGGATGGCTCTATGACAGTAACCATAATCAAAGCAGATGATGAACAAGAACAAAATAACATTACAAAATACAGGAATTCACAAAATTCAGTTAGAGGAAAAGATCTTGTTTCATTAATGGATTTTCATAAATCCATTAAATCACAACTAAAAAATTGTGGCTATTTTTATGAGATTCAAGCAGGATCGTTTGACACAAAATCAAAATCAAAACAATCAGAATACGAAGGAGATTCTATATACAATGAGTATCTTCCAGATAATCACAAAAAAGTAATTGTAGCAAAAGATGCTATTCAGGCTCTTGTAGCTGGAATTGAACAAAGACCTACAGAAGCATATAGTTCTCCAGCTCAATTTCTTCCAAGAGGAAGTAAGTATGATGACATATTCAATGACAATCTAAAAGACGATTACCGAATTTTACTTTATCCGTATCTTGTCAAAGAGTATGCAAAAAAGACATTGAAATATGGAAAACAAGGTGGACATAAAACAAAAAGATATGCAACCTTGTTTTATGTTGGAGTTTACTTTAGAATTTTACATAAAGAAATCATAGAAACCAAAGGAGATTTTAAAAGTGATGTAAGAAAAATGGAGCCCATATTTCGTAGTTTTAAACTAAATGCTAGAATTTTAAAAATTGCAGATGTTATAGTGACTAAATTTTTAGAAGATACTATAGTAGGTGATGAAATAGAATTGGCAAATACAAAGCATAATTTCTTCTCACAACATGTATGGAATGATTCAATGCTCAGAGTCATAGATAAAAAAATAAGACAAGAAGAAGAAGAGATTTCAGCCTTGAAAAAACTTGCAAACAACTTGTTTTAGATTTTAAAATAGGTAGAAGCCTAACCAAGTAAAAATTTGCAGGAGGTTTACATTGGTCAGACTGCTACCTAGAATTCCTATAAACCAGTATTATTTAACATAATTTTTCAAAATGTTCCTCGATCCAGAATCTTTTTTATATAGATCAAAGAGAGCAGAATTACTTTGGGATCTAAAGAAAAATGTACAATTTGTAGTGACAAAATATCTTTACACTTCAATCCTATGGAAGAATGGGGAATTAAGGGTCCACTTTGTGGAAAATGTTATTCAAAAAAAATAGATAAACACTATCCAGGAGATCACGTTAGAGTAAACAAAGAAGAATAGGATTAGTCAGATTTCGAATATTTGTTAACATAAAGACAATTCCATGCAAGTGCATCTTCTTTTACATTTTTTTCTTCAAGAAATGCAATGTCAGTGATTGTTTTTTTTCTTTTTAGTAAAGTCACCTGAAAACTAGAAAATTTTTTGCAATTACACTCTTTGTATAAACATACATCATCGTCACCTTCATCATGATCCTCTGCTGCATGTCCACAATCACATAATGCACCATTTTTTACATCCTTGCGTGATTTTTTTGCATAAACACCTAATCGGAGATATGCTTCACCACCATGTCCTTTCTTGAATCGTTCATAATTTTCTGACTTTTGTAAAATCTTAAAAAAAGAGAAATTAGATTCGGGGCGCTGAGAATCAGAACCTATTATGAACCAGTATTTATCATCGATCTCAACAAATCTGATCTTTATTGATGGATCTAACCACCAATGTATTGTATCATGCCAAATAGTTGAAGCCTCTTTTCTATCAGTAAATAGAGGTACAATATTCATTCTAAGATCATAATACCGATATGCTACGCCCATAAAATTATCAAACCATGGAATAGATTGGGATGTCAATATAACAAAAATCAGATTAGAGCGTATTTATCTGATCTGAATTGGTGGTAATACCCTTATATCTCGGTTTTATACTTGCTACCATATGGTTTCCTACAGAACAAGTATGCAAATTGTTGCAGATCTTTTGACTGCCACTGAACAGTCAGGTCAACAGGGTATCAAAACAACATCATTACTAACAAAGGCAAATCTATCACATTCCAGATTATCAAGATTTTTGGAAAATTTAACAGGTTCTGGATTAATCAATAAAATAGAATTTGATAATAAAAATACATTCGTAATAACTGAAAAAGGAAGGCAGTATTTGGAATCTTACGCAAAATTTGCAGGTATTGCAGAATCCTTTGGATTAGAACTTTAAGATTTATTTTTTAGATCTTCTTTTTATGTTGTCTTTTTGTCTTTGCTTTCTTTCCTTATATGAGCTATAAATAATAATTATAGATATACCTGCAATAGAGGCATAAAAATATAGAAAATTTGGGTGTTCTTGGAGTTGACCAGTAGAAGTGGATATGAGTGACATTGGTATTGTAACAATGAGAAAAATCATGACGACTAGAAGATATTTATCCATAACTTGTAGTATTTACAAAACCATATATCTTTTTGATTTAACTGTGGGATAATAGAAAAAATATGATTAAGATTCTTGAATTGATCGGATTTGCATTGATCGGCGGTACAGTTTATTCTTATTTAGGAATGATAGGAAATGAATTACGTTGGCCGGTATTTTTTGGTTGTGCAGCTGGAACACTAGCAATTATAATTTATCGTAAAAAGATAAGACAAAAAGAAAGCAATAGAGTTTAAGATATATTCAAATTTAGAATTTTAGATAATGTTGATCAAATATTGATCAATCGACAGATCTATAAAGGAGAATTCAAGGTAATTACCAGGCGAATATGGTAACTGAAACGAAACAATGGTGGGAAGGTTTAGGAAAAGAATTAGAGACAGATATTGAAACCTTTGATGATTAAAAATATTTAAAAAAAACTAGACAGTTTTAAAAATTATTACAAGATAAGCCTCGGGTGGGCTCTGACCCCACGACCTAACGCTTACGAGGCGTTCGCTCTACCAGGCTGAGCTACCAAGGCACTTTTCGGTTATGCCATCAGAGTTAATAAAAAGTCTTTCCGAGTTGGATCAAATGAAGAAAACAATTTCTGGAATTAGAGGCATATTTGGGGATGATTTTAATCTAAAAGATACATTGCAGTTTTGTAATAATTTTTCATCTTTAATTGAATCAAAGAAGTGTGTTATAGGTAAAGATACAAGACCATCAGGAACAATGATCAAAGAAACTGCAACTGCAACATTAATGAAAAATGGAATAAACGTATACAATTTAGAGACAGTACCAACTCCAGTAGTTTTTCGTGAATCAAGGAAATATGGGGCAGGATTAGTAATCACTTCATCGCATAACCCATTAGAGTGGAATGGAATAAAATTTATCATAAACGGAAGAGGAGTTAATGAAAAAGAATTACCATACATCATTGAAAACCAAGAAATTTTAAAATCAAAAATAGGAATTGAAGAACAAATTACGTCATCATATTTAGAAGATGCAAAAAAACTCATAGGAAATATAGAAAATCAACCAGAAATTGTTATCGATATAGGAGGAGGATCTGCAAAGGAATTTGCTCCAAATTTGTTAAGACAGTTAGGATGTAAAGTAAAAGTAATTAATGAAAATATAAGTAATTGCACTAGAGGTCCTGACCCAACTACAGATAGTTTATCAGATCTAATTGCTGCAACATCTGAAAAAGGAATTGGATTTGCTTTTGATTTAGATGGAGATCGTTTAGTAGTTGTAAGAAAAGGAAAAAAACAGACTCCAGATGTAACATTAGGTTTGGGTGTTGCAAAAGCTTTGGAGTTAGGATATAAACAATTTGTACTAAGTATTGATACAAGTATTTCAGTTGAAAAATTTATCAAAGAAAAGGGAGGAAGTATTCAGAGATCAAAAGTTGGAGAAGCAAATGTGATAGATTTAATGTTAAAAACAAACGCTCAAGCAGGTGGGGAAGGAAGCAGTGGTGGTTTTATTTTACCAGAATTTAATTATTGTAGAGAAGGAATCCTGACGAGTGGTCTTATAGCTTCAATGTTGGGAAATTCAAAGTTTAATGAAATATTAGATTTTATGGAAAGTTATGATCAACAAAGAGAGAAAATTAGAATAGATTCTGTTTTTCATGATAAAGTCATAGAAGAAGTCTCAAGTAGATTTGCAAAAGAGTATTCTGAAGTTATCACTCAAGATGGGATTAAAGGAATAATAGATGAAGATAGTTGGGTTTTGATTAGAAAATCAAATACAGAAGACATCATAAGAGTTTCAGCAGAATCAAACAATGTAGATAAATGTAAGAAAATTGTGAAAAACACATTAGAATTAGTGAAACAATGTTATGACCATATTAGATGAAACAGCAATAATCAAAATTTTTCAAAAAAAATTACGAAATAAAAAATTTATTTCAGAAGATGTAGAGGTTTTCAAAATTGGCAAAACAAAAATCATATCAAAAGTTGATACATTTGTTCAGAGTACAGACATGCCTTCAAAAATGAGACTGCATGATGCTGCAAGGAAAAGCATCATAGCATGCATTAGTGATTTTGCTGCAAAAGGAGTCAAGCCTCAATATGGAATTATTTCACTAAATTTGCCAAAGAGGATCTCACGTGCAAAAATCAATGATATGGCAAAAGGATTTAGACATGCATCCAATGAATTTGGCATTAGAATTTTAGGTGGGGATACAAACGAAGGAAAAGAAATTGTAATCAACGTGTCCATATTTGGAACAACAGATAAGATAGTCAAAAGAAAAGGAGCGAAAATAGGTGACATAATATTTGTGACAGGCCCGTTTGGGTATACGGCATCAGGCCTTAAGATATTACTTGGAAAAAAGAAAGGCAAGGAACATTTTGTTAAAAAGGCAATCAGATCAGTTGTCAACCCAAGTCCAAAATTAGATTTTGGAGTAAAAAGTAGAAAGTATTTCACATCATCAATGGATTCTAGTGATGGTCTGTCCACTACATTAAATGAAATGGCAAATCAGAGTAAATGTAAATTTATAATAAATAACATTCCAACTGGAAAAGATCTATTAGAATTTGCTAAATCATACAACATGAATTCAGATGATTTAGTATTTCATGGTGGAGAAGAATATGAATTTGTGTTTACCACTTCAAAAAAACATAAATCATTAATCAAAAAAAATGCGTCAATATTAAAAACACCAATAATTGAAATTGGTCATGTGACTAAAGGTAAAGGGGTGTTTCTTGAAAAACAAGAAAAATTTGTTCCTTTGAAAGATTTAGGTTGGCATCACTTTAGAAAATAAATCATTCGCCAGAATAAAAATCACGTTCTACTTTTTGAACTATATTAAAAATTGATTCAGCAGGTAATCCAGAAACACAATCTTTAATCCACATTTCATCAAGATACGTCAATCTGTTCATATCAGCTGTAGGAAGTTGATCTAGTTGAGAATCAGGATATGAAACATGTATTTGGAATCCCTCTTTAGCAATTTTTTCACATTTTTCTTCTAATGCAATTATCGGAGAAATGTTGTCAGGTGTTAGAAATTCGAAAATCAAGGAACCTAATAATGCAGAGACAATTGCAATACCTACTGCAAGCCAAAAAATTGACACCATACAAGAGCAAATAAAACATAGTATTTGAGCAAAAATAAATAATCCAACGTGCCCAAAACAAGACAGAATCAAAAAATCAATGTTTTTTAAACCCTTTAAGATGTGTTTAGACATTGTCAGAAATTGAAGCTGAGATTGAAGTAGAATCCCCAGTTGAAGAGAAAGAACATGTGGAGGTTCAAACAAAATCCAGACCAGAGACAAAGACAGAAGGCCCTGACAAATGGGGAATTGCTCATATTTACAGTAGTTATAACAATACAATTATTCACATGACGGATCTAACCGGGGCAGAAACTGTTTCCATTAGTTCAGGCGGAGTTCATGTTAATGCAGATAGATACGAATCATCACCTTTTGCTGCAATGAAAGCTGCAAATGCAGTTGTAGAAGTTGCACATACAAAAGGATTTACAGGATTTCATATCAGAGTACGAGCTGTTGGAGGAGTAGGCTCTAGAGTACCAGGGCCAGGTGCACAAGCTGCAATCAGAGCTTTGGCAAGAGGTGGATTTAAAATTGGAAGAATAGATGATGTAACACCAATTCCTCATGACACCACCAGAAAGAAGGGTGGAAAAAGAGGAAGAAGAGTCTAGTCCAGCATTTTAATTCGAATGCTACAACCTTTGGCTTGAAAATAATCAGTCATGAATTTGGTAAATTTTTGAGATTGGTTGTTCAATTTGTATTTGTTTAACATATCTGCAAATTTTTCTTCAATTCCATTTTGCAAATTAGGTTGAAAAGATAATTTGAAAAAAGTCCATCCAAATTTTGAAGATGATTCACTAAGAGCATAGCCATTAGAACTACCAACTAGAGTTTCCATGTGAGATAGTGTTTTTTTTATAAGTAGTAAGTCATCACTATAATTTTTTGTACTTATTTCAAAAACAGTATTCACTATTCTTCACTATCATTTGATGAATGACTACTTAATTTATCAGACAGAGACACAAACTTTCCATCTTGTTCAATATTGATCTTAGTTTCCATTCTTATGTTAAGACCTATTGATCGAAATAACATCAACAATTTTCCACCATCAATAATTTCAGTAATTTCTCTAGAGGTTATTAATTCAGATAATTTTTCTACAACCGTTTTTGTATCAGTTGGAAATTGTAATTCTGCATTGTTTAAGACTTCTAGACCTCTAAATCCCAAATGCTCAACGAGGATGGCTCTAGGATGTTTTGTTTCTTTTGGCTGTAAATTACTAGCAGATTTTTCTATTTCTTGTCTAGTAGAAATATTTTGTTGCATCTCTGCAAGTCTTTTTGCCTTTAATCTTTCAAGCTCAGAGTCTTCGTCACTCAACCTTTTATCACACCTATAGGCACCAATTTTGCTACTTTAGTGGCTATTCCTAGATTATGAGAAACATTGACTACTGCATCAACGTCTTTGTATGCTTGAGGAGTTTCTTCCACAACTCCATCACGTGTTAATGCCTTGATAAATATGCCTTTATCACTAAGGGATTTTCTAACATTGTCTTCTGTGAAATCTCTTCTTGCTTTTGATCTAGACATTGTTCTACCAGCACCATGAGCAGTAGAACCAAAGCTCAAATTCATAGAATTTGGTTGTCCAAGTAATATCCAGCTAGCAGTTCCCATTGAACCTGGAACCAAAACAGGCTGTCCAAGATCTCTGTATTTTAATGGAACTTCATCTCGATTTGCAGGAAATGCACGCGTTGCGCCTTTTCTATGAACCACAACTTTTCTTTCCTTGCCGTCAACCTTGTGTTTTTCAACTTTAGCAATATTATGAGCAACATCATAAACTAAACTCATATCAAGATCAGATTCTGTTTGATTGAAAACTCGTTCAAAAGATTTTCTTGTCCAATGAGTAATCATTTGTCTATTACTCCATGCAAAATTTAATGCTGCAAACATTGCTTTTCTATATGATTCACCCTCCTCAGATGTATTTGGAACACATGCAAGTTCTCTGTCTGCTAAATGAATGTCATATTTTTCCATAGATTGTTCTGATATTCTCAAATAATCACTGCAGACTTGATGACCAAAACCACGAGAACCGCAATGAATTAAAATTGTAATAGTTCCTTCTTTGATACCCATTCTTTTTGCTGCTTCTTCATCATGAATTTCAGATACTTTTTGCACTTCAAGAAAATGATTTCCTGAACCCAGACTTCCCAGTTGAGGTGCACCTCTTTGTCTTGCTTTGTCTGAAACTTTATTTGGATCGGCATTTTTTATTTGCCCATTTTCCTCACAAACATCTGCATCATATGATGAACCATATCCATTGTCAATTGCCCAGTCTACACCTCGTACAAGAACTTCATCAAGCTGAGAGGGACTTAGCTTGACTGCTCCTTTGGAGCCAACACCAGATGGAATTGAACTAAAAAGATCAGTTACAAGTTCTTTTAGTTTTGCACGAACATCTTTTTCAGTTAAATTTGAACGAAGTAATCTAACGCCACAGTTGATATCATATCCTACACCGCCAGGGCTAATCATACCTTCTTCAGCATCCATAGCTGCCACACCACCCACAGGAAATCCATATCCCTCATGACCATCAGGTAAGACTACGCTATGACCTACAATTCCAGGTATAGTTGCAACATTTTTTGCCTGCATAATAGTTCTATCTGATAACATTTTTTGTAGTAATTCTGCATCCGCATAGATTTTTACTGGAACTTTCATTCCAATATTCGAGTCTGCCTCAATAAGATACTCATTTTCTCCAATTTTTTTAGGAGTTACAGTAGACATAAGGAATGGTAAAATTTTACCTCAAGCCAATTTAAATCATAAGTAGATTTATTTTTGATGTTTTAAGAGAGTAATCATTGGCAATTTTACCGATAGATAGCGGACGTTACGGTACTAAAGAAATGTTGGATATTTTTAGTGAGCAAAAAAAAGTAAATTATCAATTAGAGATTGAAGGGATAGCTGCAATATCACAAAGTGAGATTGGAATTATTCCAAAAACAGCCGGTAAAATAATTCACAATGCTGCAATGTCAGGAAAAATTACTGTAAAAAGAATCAAAGAATTAGAAGCAAAAAGTGATCACGATACAGCTGCACTAGTTGAATCATTAAGTGAAAAATGTACAAAAAATGCAAGACCATGGATTCATTATGGATTGACAAGTAATGATTTGGTAGATACTAGTAATTCTATGCAGATGAGAGATGCGTTACGAATTATTGAATCCAAAGTTGCAAAAATGGCATTACTGTTAGCAAAAAGAGCGGTTCAACATGGTAAAATTCCAGCAGTAGGTAGAACTCATGGTCAACATGCTAGCATAATATCATTCGGATTAAAATTTGCAAATTGGGCAGCAGAGATGGCAAAACATGTAGAAAGAATTGAAGAAATCAAGAAAAGAATTCTGATTTGCAAAACACTTGGAGTTGTTGGGACAGGATCATTGATGGGTATAAAATCACTTGAAGTTCAAAAGCGAGTTGCAAAACGACTAAACCTTTTCCCAGCAGATGTAACTACGCAGATAGTTCCCAGAGAAAGATATGCTGAATACGTATTTGAATTAGCACTGATAGGTGCAACTTTGGAAAAAATTGCAGTTGAAATTAGAAATTTACAAAGAACTGAAATTGGTGAAGTTGCTGAACAATTCAAGAAAGGTCAAATGGGAAGCAGTGCAGTTCCAGTAAAGAGAAATCCCACTAAAAGCGAAAGAGTTTCATCTTTATCTAAAATATTACGTAGTCAAATAGCAATAACTTTTGAAAACATTCCATTATGGCATGAACGAGATCTTTCAAATTCAGCAAATGAGAGATTTGTACTTCCTACAGCAGCCATCCTAGTAGATGAGATGTTAGAAACCATGATTAAAGTAATTTCAAGTCTAATGGTAAATGAGAAAAGAATTGTAGATAATTTGGATATTACAAAGGGACAAATATTTGCAGAATTTGTTTTAGAGGCATTAATTAAAAAAGGAGTTCCAAGATTTATTGCGTACAGAGACGTGCAACGAGTTGCATTTGAGGCAAAAGATAAAGAAATTCAATATATCGATGCAATTAAAAATGATAAAGCATTTTCAACGAAACTTACAAAAAAAGAAATTGATTCAATATTTTCTCCAGAAAAACATCTCGGAGCATCCCCATTAATCATAAGCAATGTTAACAAATTAGTTCAAGAAACAGTCAAAAAATTTATTTAGATTTTAACAGTGCTTTGTGGATTTTTGAACCATATTGTAGAGCTTTTTTTCTTTTTGTATACGAAATTTCAGGAACGCCCACATCGCTTGCTAATTTTCGTATAATGTGTTTCCTCAACAGATCTTCAGAATCATAAATTTTTTCAGATATAGGAATAGTTTTAGCAAATTCTATAAAATTAGAAGACAGTAAAGGTTGAACAATTCTAACACCAAATTCAGATGCGATTTGATTGACTGCTTTCATCATTTTAATTTCATTATCTAGTTTCGAATTCATAACTTCAAGAATCTTTGATTCTCCTTCAGAGATGGCTACTCTGTATGCATTGTATCCACAGAATAGTTCATCTATTCCATTTGCAGTTACAACAATATCAATTCCCAAACTTTGTGCTAGTTTTGATACATAGTAAAATGCAATACAATTTTCATTCCAAGAGAGATTGTCTGTCTTTATTGTTTGTTTGATTTTGATGGCTATGTCTTGAAAAGTATGAGAGTCAATTTCTAAAACATGATGAACTAATTTCAACTGTTGATTAACTTCTTTTGCAAATAATACATCATGAGATTCTGGAAAACCAATGGTCAGTAAAGTTACATCATATCCTAGATCTGAACAGATCTTAGAGATTAGTGTACTGTCAACACCTCCAGAAAATGCAATGCCTATTTTCTTTTCCACTATGTTTTCTTTAATAGAATTTTTAATTTTATCAAGTAATTCTTTTTTCATTTTTTTCACTAATTATCAAGTCATTTGAGATACAAAGCAACCATGATTAATCTCATCATCTAACTATTAATTTAGTATTGTAAATATAAAATCATGATAAGATTATCATCAGAATCCATAGATCATGAATTAAAAAACCTGAAGGGGTGGACGATTGTAAATAATAAAATACACAAAGAATTTCAATTTGATGACTTTAATCAGGCATTTGGATTCATGACAAGGGCTGCAATGCATATAGAAAAAATGAATCATCATCCTGAATGGTTTAACGTCTACAATAAGATAATAGTAGATTTAACAACTCACGATGCTGGAGGAATCACTCAAAATGATATCAATCTGGCTAAAATTCTAAATTCACTAGAATAATTTCAAATTACTGAATAAAATAATTTTTCAGTTTTATGTGTTACAGAATTTATATACAGAGCTAAGCCAGTTGACTTCACATGGCTTCAAGTCCCACAATTCTAGATTCAGATTTTAGATATATTGACAAAAAAGGTAATCTAATGAGAACACGAACTGAATTGACAATAGCACAAATGCTATCATTTCTTGATGAAGATTATGAGTATGATTATAAATTATCATTAAAAAATGGAAGTTCTGTAACTGTTGATTTTAAGACAAAGAAAGGTTTGATTGAAGTAATTGATAATGAAGAAGATATAAAAAAATATAATGAAATCAAAGAGAATTTACCAGAAGAAAAAGTGATGGCTATAGGACATCCGAAATACGCTGCACAAATTAAAGAATTACAAGATATGGTATTCTATGATAAAACACCTCAAACAGGATCAATATTTCTAGAAGACCCATCATTTTCATTTGATTATGCACATATTCTTCCTCTAGTAGAGAAATGTTCCATTCTACATGGACATACATCTTCAGTAATGGTTGAATTGGTTGGACAAATGAAAGATAATCTACTTGTAGATTTTGGAATAGCAAAAAAAATCATAAAAGAAGTTGTTACAGTATTTGATCATAAATTTTTCATTAATAGAAAATATCTAAAAAAAGAAGATGATTCTCACTATCAGATTCAATTTGATGGGCCAAAAGGGATGTTTGATATTCAAGTTCCAAAAAATACAGCATATCTCTTAGAAGGAGAAGCTACTGTTGAAAATCTTTCAAGTGAAATTATCAAACTGCTTGCTCCAAAATTACCTCAAAATGTAGAAGCTGTTGGAGTTTACATTTACGAAGGATATAACAAAGGTTCGCATATTATTTCAAATATTTCAAGATAATTAAGAAATGGAACCAAAAATTGCAGAAAAAGCTTGGAACCCAGAGTTAGAAAAAGAAATTCTCAAACAGTGGACAAATGAAAAAATTTATGAATTTGTACCAAAGGAAGATAATTTTACAATAGATACGCCCCCACCCTATCCATCAGGTAGACCATGGCACATAGGTGCAGCAGCACATTATTCTCAAATTGATATGATAGCACGTACTGCAAGGATGGCTGGAAAGAATGTATATTTTCCAATAGGAATTGATAGAAACGGTCTTCCTGTAGAAATTTACACAGAGAAAAAACATAACATCAGAATGCGTGAAACTGAAAGAGGTGAATTTCTAAAATTATGCAGAGCTGCATTAGATGATTTAGAAGATGAAATGATATTAATCATGAAAAATTTAGGAATCAGTGGAGATTTCTCCAATTATTATAGAACAGATTCTGAAGAATACAGAACATTAACACAATCTACATTTATTGAACTATGGAAAAAAGGACAAGTGTATCTTGCAAATAGACCAAATAATTATGATTGGGTTTCAGGTACAACTATTGCAGATGCAGAAATTACATATGAAGATTTACCAACTAAACTAGTTTATATGAAATTTCAGATTAAGGATATGGGTAAAGAAATAATCATTGCAAGTACAAGACCAGAACTTCTTTGTGCATGTAAAACCATAATTGTGAATCCAGAAGATGAGAGATATACAAAATATATTGGAAAAAAAGTGATTGTACCAATTACTAATGCAGAGGTTGAACTAAAAATACATCATTCAGCTCATCAAGAATTTGGTTCTGGTGCCGTTATGGTATGTAGTTACGGTGATCAAAACGATGTAGCATTATTTAGAGAACTAGAACTGGAAGAAATTGTTGCAATCGGATTAGATGGAAAAATGACAGAAGCTGCAGGAAATTATGCTGGGTTGAAACCAAAGCAAGCACGGGCAAAAATTATTGAAGATTTAGAAAGTAAAGGGTTGGTAGAAAAAATTGAAGACATAATTCATAGAACTCCAGTATCTGAACGAAGTAAAAATCCAATTGAGATAATTCCAATGGAAGAATATTATCTAAAACAAAAAGAATCAATTGAAAAAATGAAAAAATTAGGACAGGAAATTACATTTTATCCTGCAATGCATAAGCAGATTCTGATGAATTGGCTAGAATCCATCAATATTGATTGGCCAATATCAAGAAGAAGATACTATGGTACTGAAATTCCTATTTGGTATTGCAAAAATTGTTCTGAACCTCATGTACCTGAGCCTGGAAAATACTACAAGCCATGGATGGAAAAATGCCCTATCAATCAGTGTCCTAAGTGTAAAACTACTGAATTTGTAGGTGAAGAGAGAACATTTGATACATGGATGGATTCTAGTGTTTCACCTCTTTTTATCAGTAAATTTAACAAAGATCAAGAATTTTTCAATAAAGTGTATCCTACTGCAATTCGTCCTCAAGCGAAAGATATTGTAAGAACTTGGTTATACTATACACTTCTAAGATGCGAACAACTTACTGGAAAGAAACCATGGTCAGAGGCATGGATTATGGGATATGGTCTTGATGAAAAAGGAATGAAAATGAGTAAGAGTAAAGGAAATGCAATCGATCCTTTACCAGTAATTGAACAATTTGGTGCAGACACTTTTAGATTTTGGAGCGCGAGTGAGATTAATCATGGATATGATTTTAGATGTAATGAACAAAAAATTGAATCAACAAAAAAGTTTCTCAGTAAACTATGGAATGTTTCTAGATTTTTGTCTAGTTTTCCCGTAATTGAATCAGGAACTCCAACAACCACGGACAAATGGATATTATCTGAATTAGATGATTTAATCAAAGAATGTAAAAAAGGATATGATGAATATAATTTCTTTATTCCTGCAATTGCAATTAGAGAATTTACTTGGAATCTTTTTGCTGCACATTATATTGAAATGGTTAAAGCGCGAGCATATGGAATTGGTTTTTCCGATGAAGAAAGAGATGGTGCAATATACACATTACATAAAACATTATCAACCATTTTAAAATTATTAGCACCAATTACACCATTTATCACTGAATACCTTTGGAAAACTTTGTATTCAACAGAGAGTATTCATAAACAACATCAAGTAGAATCAGAATCAAAATACAATCAAAATAAAATTACAAAGGAAATAACAGAATTTAATTCCAAAGTATGGAATGAAAAAAAGACAAAAAATCTTTCATTAAAGGATTCAATCACAATAACAATTCCAGAAAGTCTAGAATCTTTCAAAAAGGATTTGAAATCTATGCATAATTTAGCTGATAATTGAGCCTAAATCATACGTGAATAATCCCATTTGTAATGAGATATTGAATTCCAGAAACAAATTCAGTGTCTTCTATTAACCCATCTGCCCACCACCCAGCATTATTTTTTACCCAATCTGGAATATCTTGGTGTGTAGACTGTCCTGATTGAGTTTGAGGAATAGTCATTATTCCCTCTTTGATCAAATATTGAATTCCAGAAACAAATTCAGTGTCTTCGATTAACCCATCTGCCCACCACCCAGCATTATTTTTTACCCAAGACGGAATTTTTATTTCAGTATTTGAGATGAATGGATTTAGTGCATGTGTTCCAATAATTTCAATTACAGAATCCCCACTAAAAAATGGAATCATTAAAGTTCTAGAGTTTGAATCAGATTCAGATTCAACATAATCAGTTTCAAATCCATCTACTAAAACGAAAAACATGTCATCAGATAATTCAAATTTTGCATCCAAAAGATCTCTAGGAATCGTAATTTCTACAGTTCCATCATCTTGAGTAGTCATAGTAATAATTAATTCAAAAAAATCAGGGTCTAGAAAAATAGATTCAATTTTAGCATTATTAATGTCATATTTGACATCATGTGAATCCATAGAAACAACACCAGTATCGGCAAGTGAATATTGAATAGATGAAGAAATTAAGATAAGAGAAAAGATGAAACTAAACATAAAAAGAAAGTTATTGTTTTTCATCATTTATCACTAGTTGAAATTCCATCTTCAAGTATAATGGTAGAGTTATTTCCAGTGATAGTTTTTTCTGAAGTTGAAATTATTTTACTTAGAGTTGCAGTTCCATTAAGAAACCACGAATCAGAAATCTTACTTTGTGGACCAATAATTGAAACTCGTGATTGTTCAATTTTGTTAATAGGAATATCAGCATTTAGAAAAATCTTTAGTGTAGTATGAACTTCTTCTAACACGTCATTTTCTAAAAATGCTACAATTACAAGAGAGTCTTTGGCACCAGATTCTCCAGAAGATACGGTTCTAGCTTTCCCAAACCCACAATTATAGGTAATTTCGTCAACAGTAATTTCACATTCATCTAATTCTAATTTGAGATTAGATTTACTTTTATCATATGTGGTAAAATTCATTTTTCCAGTCATTGAAGATGTTTGTGATTTATCATTTATCATAGAAGCATTTACGAAATCAAAAACTAATTCATATGTTTCAACATAAGTAAAAGCGGAAGTTTTTTCTCCCATGTATGTTCCATTATTGATTTTATCAAGAATATTTTTGGTTCTTGAATCTAATTTATCAGATTTTGTCATAAGTTTTTTTTGAATTTCTTCAGATTTTTTAATTAATTTTTCTTCAAGCTGTTTAGATTTTTGAGAAAATTTTTCTTGATCATCAGTTATATTTTTTTCAATTTTCTTTTGAGATTTTTCTTTAATTTCTTTTAACTTTTCTTCATATTCTTCTAATTTTTTTAATTGTTTTGCTTCAAGGTTTTTTCTATGAATCTCAAGTTCAGCTTTTTTCTGCTCTAGTTCTTTTTGTTTTTCTTCTGATTTTGCTTCTCGGTCAGCTTTTTTCTGCTCTAGTTCTTTTTGTTTTTCTTCTGATTTTGCTTCTCGGTCAGCTTTTTTCTGCTCTAGTTCTTTTTGTGTTTTATAAGCTTCAGAATCATCACTACTTACATAGAGATTTTGAGCAAAGGCATCATCAATAAGAAATAATCCAAAAGTACCACCAATCAAAATAGTCATCAAGATGCTAACTAAGACAAAATTTGTTTTCATTTTAAAAAATCGTCCAAAGTGGAGTTAAAAAGAATTGCTGATAACTTGTATTCATATTTGGCTAGTTTTTTAATTTCTTAATCAAATTTACAAAATATTTGTGTAAAGAAACATCTTCTGTTAATTCAGGATGAAATGCAACACCTATAATATTGCCTTTTTTTACAGCAACTATTTTTTCATTAAATTTTGCTAAAACTTCTACTCCAGAACCGACATCAGAAACAGATGGGGCTCTGATAAAAACACCATTAAATTTTGGAATATTAATAGAATTCATAGAAATATCTGCTTCAAATGATTCTTTTTGTCTTCCAAAAGAATTTCTTTCTAGTTTAATGTCAAGTAAATCTAAAAGAGGTTGATCTGTTTTTCCAACAACACGATCATTGGCTGTCTTTGAGAGCATGATCATACCGGCACATATTCCTAATACAGGTATTCCACGTTCAATTTTTTCTTTTATTATTTTAAGAGAGCTGTTTACAAGAGAAAGTTGACCGATTGTTGTGCTTTCACCACCGGGAATAATTAGACCGTCAAGTTTGGAAATATCTTCAGCAGTTTTAACACCTACAACAGTTCCTTCTACGCCTAATTCTTTTAAGGCAGTCTTAGTAGATGTAATATTTTCATGTACATCACCCTGAATTGCTAAAACTCCAATAGTAAGACTCATGCTGAACTTCCACGCTCTTGCATTCTTAATTCTAGAGTCTTAACATCTAATCCCAACATAGATTGTCTTTCATCAATCATTTTTTGTGCTTCTTTTACTTTTTCTGATTCATTCCAGAAAGTAGTTGCCAATACAATAGCTCTTGCTCTTTCTTTGGCATCGTTTGCATTAAAGATTCCAGATCCTACAAATATTCCATCACATCCAAGAGACATCAAATATGCAGCATCGGCAGGAGTTGCAATTCCTCCTGCTGCAAAATTAACAACAGGTAATCTTCCAAGTTTTGCAGTTTCTTCAACCATATCATAAGATACTTTGAACTCTCTTGCCATTCTAACTAGATCCTGATTATCACCAGAATCATAAATTGCCTTTATTGATCTTAATTCATCATTTACTTTTTTGATATGAGTGATTGCCTCTGCAACATTTCCTGTACCAGGTTCTCCTTTAGTTCTGATCATTGCAGCTCCTTCTTCAATTCTTCGTAATGCTTCAGATAATGATCTTGCTCCATTAACAAAAGGAGTTGTAAAATCCCACTTCCAAATGTGATGGGTTTCATCAGCTGGTGTCAAAACTTCTGATTCATCTATCATATCTACATTAGTTTCTTCAAGAACTTTTGCTTCATAGACATGACCAATTCTACATTTTGCCATTACTGGGATTGTTACTGAATCCATAATATCTTCAATAATTCTAATACTTGCAGTTCGTGCAACTCCACCTGCTTTTCTTACATCAGATGGTAGTTTATCTAAAACCATAACAGATACAGCTCCTGCGTCTTCTGCAATTTGAGCTTGTTCTACTGTAGTAACATCCATCACTACACCATTTTTTAGCATGTGAGCAAAACCACGTTTCAAAGTAGACGTTCCACGTAAAATATTACCAGAATCAGATTTGTCTTTAATTATTCCTTTTGCATCAGTTCTTTCGCCCGAAAGTGGAAGCATGTTTAGAGTTTTATCAGAGCCTATTTGTATCTATTCACTAATTTGTTCTGTGATTTTATCAAGTTGAGATTCCACCATAGAAATTATTGGAGGTATGAATTTATCAGTTGCATTTTGTTCTGGCCAGCTAATTTGATTAACTCTTCCATTTAGAGTAATTTTGATATTTGATTTTTGAAAATCAGTTACATTATCACGTATAGGAAATGATTCAGAAGGAATTGAGATAAATCCAGTTTCTTTAATCAGGGCTTTTAACTTACGAAGTGTTTGATCATCCAGATTTGATTTAACATCTGGTTTTGGATAACCATCTTCAGTCACGGTATATTTTATTTCTCCATTATTGTGGATTAATAGAATTTCAGTTTTTTGCGCTCCAATTCTTTCTGTTACACCATAAGATATTTTTTTCAATTGGTGTTTTGTGTATTCAATTTCAACTATATCATTTGGATTAGCTGCAGAATATGGAATATCAGATTTTGTGATTAATGGAATAGCAATTAAAATTGCAATGATAGCAGGAATTGCTGCTATTACTAAAATAATTGGTTTTACCATGATTTACCTTGACGGTTGTAGAACAAGGTTAATCGCAAATAAATCTTGGTTAAAATAACTTAAAATTCTAGTCCAATTCATTCTTGTTCGTGGGGTCGTAGCCTAGCCTGGTAGGGCGACAGTGTATACGATAGATCACCGCTAAGGGCTCCAAAGGTAAACTAAGCTAAACTGACTCACGGATGATGTAAGTTTGGAGCTGTAGTGACCCGTAGGTCGCCGGTTCGATTCCGGTCGGCCCCACGTTAGAATATTATTTATTTCTCAAAACATTTAGTGCAGAACCAGCTTTGAACCACTCTATTTGAGATTTATTATAAGAATGGTTAAGAGAAATTTCATCCTTTGTTCCATCTTTGCGTTTAATGATACACCTAACTGGTTTTTGTGGCTCTAGATTATTCAAACCAATAAGACTAATTCGGTCATCTTCTTGGATCTTATTGTAATCATCGGGATTACTAAAAGTCAATGCTAGAATTCCTTGTTTTTTCAAGTTTGTTTCATGTATTCTGGCAAGACTTTTTGTAATAACAGCTGCACATCCCAAATATCTAGGAGTCATTGCAGCATGTTCTCTACTGCTTCCCTCACCATAATTATTATCACCTATGATTATCCATCTCATTCCTTTTTCTTGATACTGTCTTGCAATTTTTGAAAAAGATTCAAGTTGACCGTTTAAGAGATTCTTTCCTTTACCAATTTCATCATTAAATGCATTAACAGCACCCAAGAGCATATTATCACTGAGGTTATCAATATGGCCTCGAAGAGATAACCAAGCACCTGCAGGAGAGATATGATCTGTAGTACATTTTCCTTTTGCTTTAATCATTATTGGAATATTTTCAAAGTCTTTTCCATCCCACATAGAAAATGGTTCTAAACGTTGTAGTCTTTTACTATTAGGATCAATTATCACTTCAATATTGCTTGAATTTTCAGGGGGAGAAACAAAAATTCCTGTAGGTATCATAAATCCATTTTTTGGGACTTCGGGTGCAGGTTTTGGCGGTTCAAGTTTAAATTTTGTTCCATCTGATGCGGTCAACTCATCTTTTAGAGGATTAAATGAAAGTCTACCTCCCAAAGCAAGTGCAATGATCATTTCAGGACTACCAATAAAATTCAGAGTATTTCTGTGACCATCATTACGACCTGGAAAATTTCGATTAAAACTAGTTACAATTGTATTTTTTTCATCATTTTCTAATTCAGGTCTTTTCCACTGACCAATACATGGACCACATGCATTTGCCAATACCGTAGCTCCAATCTCTTTTAGTGAATGCATTTGTCCATCTCTTTCAATAGTACTTCTGATCTGTTCTGAACCAGGTGTGATTAGTAAAGGAATTTTTGATTTAATGCCTTTTAATTTTGCTTGTTCAGCTAAACTTGCTGCTCTTGACATATCTTCATAAGATGAATTTGTACAACTTCCAATCAGTGCAACAGATATTGAATCAATGTATTGATTAGATTTTACATCATCAGCTAAATCAGATATTGGTCTTGCGAGATCAGGTGTATGAGGGCCAACAATATGAGGTTCTAATGTTGAAAGATTAATTTCAATAATTTTATCAAAGAATTTTTCTGGATTAGATTCTACTTCAGGATCTGCCACAAGCAATTCTTTATTATGATTTGCAAGTTCAGCAATCTTTTCTCTGTTTGTAGATTTTAGATAAGTTTCCATTCTTTGATCATATGGAAATATAGAACATGTTGCACCTACTTCTGCGCCCATGTTAGTAATAGTAGCTTTTCCAGTACAACTAATAGTATTTGTTCCAGGTCCAAAGTATTCAATAACAGAATTTGTTCCTCCTGAAACTGTCAATTCTTCAGCTACTTTGAGTATGATATCTTTTGGTGCAGTCCATCCGTTTAGTTCACCGGTTAATTTTACACCAATTCTTTTTGGGTAAAGTAATTCCCAGGGCATTCCAGCCATCGTTTCTGCTGCATCTAATCCACCTACCCCAACAGCAATCATTCCCAAACCACCTGCATTTGGAGTATGAGAATCAGTGCCAATCATCAATCCGCCTGGAAATGCATAATTTTCAAGAACAACTTGATGAATAATTCCTGCACCAGGTTTCCAAAAACCACATCCATATTTACCAGCAGCAGATTGCAGGAACTTGAAAACCTCACTATTCTCATCAAGGGCAATTTTCATGTCGGTGTCACCTTCTACTTGTGCTCGTATCAGATGATCACAATGAACAGTTGTTGGTAAAGCTGTTTGCTTAAGTTCTGCTTGCATAAATTGTAACATCACCATTTGTCCAGTTACATCTTGTAATGCTACTCTATCAGGAATAAGGAAGACATAGTTTTTACCTCCATCAAGATTTTTGTTGCCGACTTGATCAAAATGCCCAGCAAGTATTTTTTCAGTGAGTGTTAATGGTCTTCCAATTACTTTTCGGTATTTTTGAATATTTTCTTGTAATTTTTTGTAAACATGGATTACTAATTCTGGAGTAGTACCTATTTCCACATTATTCGGTGGGTTTAACCGGAATTTAATATTTGCAATTCAAAAATTGCAATAAACATTATGATAGGCGTGTTAATTTCTGAACAATTATAAACTAAAAGCAGCTTTATAATTGATTGTTGGGGAGTTACAAATATTCTAAATTGAGGTGTTTAGATGGTCAATAAGGGTTTTCCAAAATTTGGAATGTCACAAGCAGGTGCATATGTTGCTGCTCTAAAAAATTATAATTTACCAGATTTCATTTTAGTATTAATTTCAAAAGAATGTAAATCAGAGCTTCTAGAAAGAGGAAGAATAGACGATAGATTACAGAGTATGAATGATGAGGCTTTAGAACTTCTACATAAAGTATTTGTCGGATGTGAAGAAGATAGCGCAGGGAAATATGCACAGTATAGATTCTATGCATACGTTTCTAGCATGTATCACAAATGTGAGGTTTTAGTAAATGAAGCAATTCCAGGAGCCAGTGGAACAAATCATAAAATTCCTGTCGCTGTTAAAAACAATGGAATGTACATTGCAGTTGCACATAACAAAGCAGTTGGAAATCCTGTAAACAAAAAAGAAACCATACGATTCTATGAGATGGTTGATGACATTAAGAAAGGAGATCATGGAACTATGTTAAGTGATGCAATTTATGGTTCTTCAGTAGGGTTTAGAGGCGATGCTTTAGTTGAGCTTGAAAACTTGAGCAAATCCAGAACACATGATACTGAAAATAAGCTTGATTTCAAGACTGCAAATTTTGAAAATAATATTTATTCAGTAACAAAGTGTTAATTTCAATTTAGAGAAAATTTATTTTAAGTTAGATGTGTCGATTGTAAGAAACATTGGTTTTCCTTCTGTTTTTTCAAAGTTTGCTCCATATTGTTCAAAATGTAATTGATCGTAGAAATGTTTGGTCCAGATATCGTGAACATCTCCGATAAATTTTTTGTGTCCTGATGCTCGTAAAAGCTCATGTGCCAATACATGAGAAACAGTAGTGCAGTTTTTTTCTGCAAGAAACAATGTGTCAGAAGGATCTTTTGGAGGTTGCCACCAAACCATACCAAAGTTTTCAGCATGATATCCTTCACATGTGCAGTCAGTCCAAAGGGGTTTAAAATGACAAAGATAGAAATGATAAATTTGGGTTCCTCTTTGCTCATGATCTTTAATGAGTGTATGTGTATCTAATTTTTGAAATAAACTTCTTGGTTTTGTAATTAATTCATCACATTGAATTTCAAAGTCTCTACCAAATTTTTCTTTGATCCAAACTTTGTAAAAATTTGCCATTTGTTGTACATAATCAAATTCTAGTTTACGTTTTTCACGATCCTCTTCTTTTACAACAAAAATAAAATGTAAAATCATGATAAGAAAAAAGAGTGTTTATGATTGGCCTTCTATACCCATGAGGGTTAGTGTAGATCGAATCTTCTCAATTTTTCTGATTTTCCAAGTAATTGTCTCTCTAAGTTTTTCAACAGTATCAGACTCAATCTTGGCTAAGATATCATATGCTCCGAAAGTACCATGAACTTCCTTCACACCATCTAGACCCTTGAGTTGCTGTATAATAGCCTCTTCAGAACCTAGTTCACAGTTTATTAAAACATAAGCTGTTGCCATGCATTCATTAAATGAATCGACTATATCAATAAACCGATTATGCCGAATTTAGTTTTGAGAAATATCAATAATGGTATCCCAAATATGCTTTGGAACAGGCATTACAGATAATCTAGAAATACGAATAAGTTCCCAATTTTGAAATGTTTTCTGTTTTTTTATCTCATCTAAAGTTACTGGTCGTTTTAATGATTTTTTATATTTGACATCAACTACAATGAATCGTTTATTGTCTTCTTTTGGATTAGGATATGGTTCTGAAACTATTTCCATAATACCAACTGCTTGTCTCTCATCACCAGTGTGATAAAATAAAACAAGATCGCCATATTTCATTTCTCGCATATATTTTAGTGCTAGATTATTATGAACTCCATCCCAAATTGTTTTTTTATCTTTTTTTAGAGTTTCAAAATTGTATCCTCTAGGTCCGTCTGGTTCTTGTTTGGCTAACCAATAGTTCACCATTTTCATAGCTCATATCATGTGGGATGTTTTATGTTTTTGAAAATTTGTAAATGTTCCCCGGTTCTGACTCGCGCAAGATCATTGGTAATTTTAGCCTAAACCTCCTTGGGTTTTCTAACCGGGGTTGCCCATCTTGTAGCACACCTGGGTGAATTAGAAATCATTGGTATCAATACGATCAGCGTCATCCTAATCCGTCTGTGTGCCTGCTCTTGGGCGTTTAAGTATAGATTTAGCTATGCTAAAAACCATTGATCTATAACATATCAAAGAATCAAAGTCACTAAGCACAAATTCTAAAGGAGTTAGCATAATTAGAAAAGAGAACTAGAAAAAATACAATCAGAGATTCTCAATACAAAATCATCAAAAAACTCAGTCAAATATCAATCCAGAAAGAGAAATTTCAAATCCCACTACAGGAACACGTATCTTATAGTTTTCAATTGTTTTTGAATTAATTTCTCCTACAATTCCAATTGTCTTACCGTGTACTGAAATCGAAGCTGTTCTTCCTTCCTCAAAAATTGGATGTGAAAAGGTTTTTGTTTCAATGTCTAGATCAAATCCAGTTTTTAATGCAGATTGTAAAATGGATTTAATTTCAGTAAAAGTTGAATCCTGATGTGCACTGATTCCTGCAAAACTAGTTGTTTCATCAATCGGATTTCCTTGAGAAAAAATAGTCCCTGTCTCAAATAATTTCTGAGGATAAGATGTGTGAATATTTCTGGAGAGATTTTCCAATAATCCTGGAAGAATAGAATCTCGCAAAATTGTATGTTCTTGACTTTTTGAGTCCAATACTGAGATCATATTAATTGGTTCTCTGTTTGTCATCTCATAGAGAACTCTTTTACTTGTCAAGCTTGAATTGAGTGCTTCAGTATATCCAAGTCCAATCATTATCAGACTAAGTGATTTTAGTTTTATTGATATTGGATTTGTTTGCCCTAAAGTTTGAGACGGAGATAAAACAGGCTCTAAATTTTGTATTCCATAACCTAGGGTAACTTCTTCAACTAAATCCATCGGACCAAATATATCAAAACGGTATGAAGGAATACTGCAAACAATATTTTTTCCTTTTAAAGTAGCATCCAGTCTTGATTTTTTGAGAGAAGAAATAATCTGAGAATTAGTAAGATTCAATCCAAGCATTTGATTGATTAAAACTGAATTAATCAATATTTTCTTTGGTTCTAATTTTGGTGAAATGTTTTTAGCACCAGAAATTTTTGTGGACACGAGAGTAAATCCAGCAGTCTGAAGTATGGTTGCAACAACAGAAAGCATGTCTTCTGCATCATCTTTGTTAATCCCAGTAACTTCAACAAAGAGGTTTTTTGTTTTTGTTGTAACAGTAGTTACTGCCGCATTAATTATTGGTGGAAAAGATACAGTTTGTTTTTTTGAATCTAAAATAAGCGGGACTTGAGTGGAATTTCCAAGAATTGTTCCATAATCTTTGCCCACATCAGTATTATCAAGAATCTCAGATAGTGTGAGTTCCTTATCAGAGTTTAATGGTACAAATCTGTGATCTCTTTTAGTAGTAGTGTATCTCAGTGGGAAAGAGATTTTATCTAAATCATGAATTCCAATAGAAGATTTTTTTCTCTTTCTTCCAATTCCAAAATGAAGGTCTTCTTGCATTGCCATCAGTTGTTTGATTATAGTATCATCAATTCTACCATTTTTTGCAATAATTCCAGTTACAAATGGTCGGATTTTAGTGACAGATGGTTCTACATAAATTACATAATCATTTGATTTTTTGATGTTTAATTTTATGGCTCCAGTTTTAATTCCAAACAAACCCTGTAAGCCAAGTGCAATTCCTAAATCAGTAGAGTAATCAGGTCTATTGGGACTATACTCCACTCTAACTAGATCTTTGTCTTCAGATTCAATATCCAACCCAAGAAAAGGAAGAGAATCTGAAATTTGTTTTTTTGAAACTTTTCCAAGTAGTTTTTGAAGTCTAGAGTAAGATAATTCAACTACTGGCATTTTGTTGCACTCCTCAACCAGCTCAAATTATTGTTGTAAAATTCTCTAACATCATCTAATCCATACTTTAGCATTGCAATTCTTTCAATACCTCCACCCCAAGCTAGAACAGGTTTAGTTATTCCAAGTGGTTTTGTTACTTCTGGTCTAAAAATTCCCATACCAAATAGCTCTACCCACTTTTCTAATCTATCATTGTACACCATTGTTTGGAGAGATGGTTCTGTATAAGGGAAAAATGTCGGCCAGAATTTTATTTTTGTAATTCCAATTCTTCTATAAAATTCTCGTTGTATTCCCATTAAATCACGTAGAGTTGCATTTTTTCCAACTACAACACCTTCAATCTGATTAAATTCCACAAGATGTTTGTAACTTACTTTTTCATTTCTAAATACACGTCCAAGTGAGAACACTCTAGCCTCATCAGGTTTATTTTCTGCAAGATGTTTGATGGTTACACATGTTGTATGTGTTCGAAGAACCATTTTTCTTGCCTCATTAATGTCCCAATAATATCGCCAATTTTTTTTGTGAGATTCAGAAATTTTTCTAATTTGCTCCGAAGTTCCAATTTTTTTTGCAGATAATCCATCAAGATAAAATGTATCTTGCAATTCTCTTGCAGGATGATCTTGTGGAGTGAACAATGCATCAAAATTCCAAAAGCTAGGTTGAGCCATACTACCAATAATTTCTGTAAAACCTAATGTAACAAAGATTTCACGGATTTCATCAATTGCATCTTTAAGAGGATGAGTTCTGGCAACAAATACATCTGGTACTTTGGATTCAACATTAATTGCGCTTGATGAATCAGTAGTTATTTCAATTGATTTGGCATTTTCTGTTAATGATATTTCTTTTGTCTTAATTATATCCTCGATTATAAAATCAGGCCTTTTCAAAATACCAGATAAATCATCTACGTCAAGTTCACTTTTAGATATTTTATTTTCTCCAATTTGTTTTAGAGTCTTTTCTCCTTGAAGTTCAGAAGGATAATTTTTTAGAAAGATTTTATCGTCAGATGTATCGACCCAATTATTTTTTCTTGCCAAGCCCATAGCAGGACCAAAAACGGAACCAAGTTCGTTTTGGAGATCTTGTAACTTTTTTGATTCATTTTTTAGCAAATCAAGTAATCTTCTTTCAGGCAATCCTTTGTGAAAAGATTCCAGTCCATTTTTCCCAAGAGATATGTTAATGGTTTGAGATTCATTCACAATAGCTAATTCCTTTAGTTTAAGCCACTCTATTCCTCTTCGAATTTGATCAGGGGATAGATTAGTAGATTTTTCAAGGTTTTCAGGAGTTTGCTTTGGATTGTTTTTTAATGAGGTGATAATTTTTTTTTCAATTTCATGAAAGACTTGCGACATCAGCAGAAAGACTGAAAAAGACTTTTTAAACCTTAACCTAAGTCAAAATGAATGTCAGCTGACGACTTTATTGTGACTCCTTGGCATGTTGAAGGGGATATAGATTATGATAAACTAATCAAAAAATTTGGAACCGAAAAAATCTCATCGGAGATCCTAAAGAGAATCAGAAAAATAACAGGTGAAGACCATTTTATGTTAAGAAGGGGGATTTTCTTTTCCCACAGAGAAATGAACAGAATTTTAGATGATTATGAAAAAGGTAAAAAATTTTTCCTGTATACAGGTAGAGGACCATCAGGTCATACACACATTGGTCATTTAGTTCCATGGGTATTTTCAAAATGGCTTCAAGACAAATTTGGCGTAAATATGTACTTCCAACTTACAGACGATGAGAAATTTTATTCAAAACAGAATCTTACTTTAGAAGATACAAGTAAATTTGCATATGAAAATGCACTTGATTTTATTGCACTAGGGTTTAAACCAAATAACACAAAGATAATTATCAATACAAAAAATATTCAGACTCTGTATCCCATTGCGGCACAAGTAGCAAAAAAAATTAATTTTTCAAATACAAAGGCAGTATTTGGATTTACAAATGAAACAAACATTGGCATGATATTTTATACATCATTACAATCTGCACCGTGTTTTATTGAAGATAAACCAGTTTTGATTCCTTTAGGAGTTGATCAAGATCCTCATTTTAGATTAACACGAGATATTGCTCCAAAAATCGGAAAGCCAAAACCAGCTTTAATTCATAACATTATGATTCCAGGATTATCTGGACCTGGAGGAAAAATGTCAGCCTCAGATGAGAATGGGACTATTTACACGACTGATTCTCCAAATACAGTTAAGAAAAAAATTAACAAACATGCATTTTCTGGTGGTCAATCAGATATTGAACAACATAGAAAACTTGGCGGAAATCCAGATATCGATGTGTCTTATCAATATCTTAGAATATTTTTTGAACCAGATGATAACAAATTGAAATCAATTCATGATGATTATAAATCAGGAAAGATGTTGACTGGTGAATTAAAAGCAATTTTGATTGAAAAAATAAATGAATTTCTTGCAGTTCATCAGGTAAAAAGAGAAAAAGCAAAAGATCAGATAGACCAATTTCTTTTTGAGAATAAATGAAAGTCAGAGTTAGTTGTGATGATAAATATGAGGCTCAAAAGCTATCTAGTTTGCTTTTTATCAAAGATGCAAATGAGACTTTCATTACAGCAATTTTAAACATAGTTGGTAATGAATTAGTTGTTGCATTAAAAGACAAATCAGCTCACAGTGTTCTTCTAAAGGATGAAACACAGGTGGAGATATTTGCAGATTTTATTCAATCAGTAATAGATAAAGAACACAAAATAGTGTCCACTGTAATTTTTGGACAAGATGTAGAAATTGTAAAGGTATGAAATTAACCTAAAAATATTGTATAAATTGCAGCAATTCCAACCATTACAATAAGACTAATCCCTAATGCCTTAAAGTCATTATCCATGGTTTTAGAACTAAATTATTATAATTAAAGTATTATAAATTCTTAAAAATGATTTTGAAGAGATTATCTAGGAAAGTATCTACTTTTTTTATTCAGAGGTTTTGATTTTTTGGGTTCAGTTTTGGCTTGTGGTTGTCTAATCTCATTGCAGTTTAAACAAAGAACTCTCAAATCTTTCTTGGCTAATTCTGGTTCAGAGATATACTTACCCCATGAAGATGCAAACCCTCCTCTTCGTATACTATCAAATGCGTCTTCATCGTTGATATGATTAAAGCCTAAAGCTCTTTCATCTTTAAATCCACAGCTAGAACATGTTTTACCTCCTAGAATTTCAAATAATTTTTCTTTTAGAGAAGAATAGAACTTTTCAGAACCATTAGAATAGAAACTCTCTGTCTTTTTTAGGAATTTTTCACTTTTAAATTTACTTGTTCTAAAATCATCTTGGCTAGATCTTGAATCTCTATCATCTCTGGAATATCTATCTCGTGAAGGTCTTTCATCTCTGGAATATCTATCTCCAGATTCTTGGGGTTTATGTTTTTGAAAACACTCACTGCAATAGACAGGTCTGTTAAATTTTGGTTCAAATGGTATTTGACATTCATCACCACAATCGCCACAGGTTACAGTATGCATTTCTTGTTTTCTTTCATCTCTGGAATTTCTGTAAGATCGTAAAGGCTCATCATCTCTGGAATATCTACTTGAAGTTTGCTTAGATTTTGAATACCTATCAAATTTTTTGTCAGAGTATTTTGCTTTGTATAGATCCATTTTTCTTATACAGATTCAACATTATTGGTTATAGATAGTTAGAGCTTTAATTTGTGCCTAAATTAAAAATTTGTAAATTAAACTAGAGATTTATCCATTTCAGTTCCCATTATTTCCTGAACTTTAAGAAAATAGAGTTTTGTAGAATATGGCATGTCATCTAAATTATTATCAACTACCATCATAAAGTAACGAACAGCTCGTTTTGAGATATCAAGATTGAATTTCATAGTAAGAATAGGATCTTGTTTAACTTTGATCTTGTCTTGTAGCCATGGTGGAGCCATGTCAATTGTTTCTTTGATAATTTTATCATACCAGTATGAAAGATTTTCAGGGTGTAGGCCCTCTTTTAGGTTTGAAACATCAGTATCGAGTTTTTTCATCATATTGTTTATGATTGCCATAAGGCTCAATCCAAAAATATTGTTTTATTACGATTACTCAAACATAGGCAATCTTCTAGTCAATTGATGATAAGTTACCTTCTACGTCTATTTCTGAGTTTTTTATTCTAGTAGTAGAAATTCTATTGCCGTCTTGTGCTAGGGTCATTGGAACTATCACTGTTTTAACTGGAGATAGATTTTTTTCTGCACGAAGTTGATTTAAAATTTCTCCTTTATTACCAGTCTCATCACTTACAATCAAAGCCTGCACATTTTCTTCTAAAACAGCAGGACCAAAATCATTGTCTAGTTTACTAATTTGAAAGGCACGGTTTGGAAAATTTGTTTTAATCGTATTCATTAATGTTGCAAATCTTTTTTCATAGTTATTCAGAGTTTTTTTCCCTCTTTTTTCTGCTAATTCATCACTTGTTAGTCCAATGATTACTTTTGATGAAAGTGAAAATGCTTTTGAAAGTAATGTAAGATGACCCTTGTGAATAATATCAAAAGTTCCTCCCATTGCAACAAGAGCAAATTCAGACATACTATCAGATAGAAAGATGTGAAGATAAATCTACTATTTTACGACTACTAGCACTACAGGTCCTTGATTAGCTATTGGAATATTGTTTCTATCCCAAACAAACGTTTCAATAAAAAATAAGCCATCGTTTTCAGGAATCCAGTCTATGGATTGAGATTGACTACCAGCTCCAATATAACGTCCATCATATTTTCCTATAAATTCTACAAATGGGGTTTTACCAGATTGTTTAACTTGAACATAGTAGCTATACGGAGTTTCATTAGATTTTTGATCTGCGGAAAATTGAATCCAAGCTTTACTCTGGATTTTTACTGATGAACCTACGTTAATTTCTGAAAGTGGTTTTTCTTGAGAATCAAGTACAGATACATTAGAGATGGTAACTAGTCTTGTCGTTATTTCTGATTCAGGAATTTTTACATCAACAATATCAGAATAAAATACATCGGATTCAGAAAATAAAAGAAACCCTACAGGAAACCCTACATAACTTGTTTGAATTTTTTCATTGAAACTAAAATTTATTATTTCATTTAATTTGACAGCGCCAATTGGTATGGTAGATACCCCCACTATTCTAGGAGGATCAAAATTATCGTAGAAAGCAAGATAGACATTAGTATTATTTATTGGAGCGGCACCATTTTTTAAGACTCCTGAAAAGTGAAGAGTGTCATCTAAGACAATATCACCTAATTCTACAGTTAGTTGCTTTGATTTTGAAGGAGAGGAATTGAATCCGTCAAGAGAAACAGACACTTGAGTTATGTCAGGATTTGAAGAATTTGTTCTGATCATAAAAGGGGATTTTCCAAGAGGAGGAATAACTTCCAAAATAGTTCCACCTTCAATAATTTCTAGAGGTTCATCACTAACATCATCATAAAAATTTACATGTATACGTACATCTGTAATTGAAGTAAGAGTACTGGTATTTTCAACTGCACCTACAACCACAGTGTATCCTTCATCATCTTTGTAAACAAATGGAGAATCACTTGTAAGAACTGCAGATAAAGTAGGTTTGTTATCAGAATATTCTTGAGAGAATCCAGAAGAAATTGGAAATAGAATCAAAATTAAAAATATACTAATAATTTTCTTCATGCAAATTTTATCGATTAGAGACTAATTTTGTGCAACATATGATATAGTGAACAAGAAAGGTAACAACGTTTAACCCAGTTAGCACTCATAATCAATAATAAAAAGAAGTTAAAAAAATGTAAATTTTATCGTCTTTTCTTCATTGCTGTTATTGCTATCCAGTAAACTAAACCTGGTGCCAATCCAACAATGAGTGGAATCCATACCGGCCATGCATCAGCTGCGCTTGTCATAGATTAAAACCGAAACTTATCCTATTTAAATCCATCCAGATATCTGAAATTCAGAATTGATCTGAGTATAATGTAAGTGGACTGGACGGGATTTGAACCCATGACCCCCCGCGTGCAAGGCGGGTATACTACCAGGCTATACTACCAGCCCACATCAAGAAGAAATGATCTGTGGATTTTAATTGTTGTCTTCTTGGCAAGAATTTTATTTGTATAAAAAAAATATCGCTTATGGTACTCTTAGAATCACAAATTAAATTAAAAACAGGAGATATCGCACCAGATTTTCAGCTCTTAGGTGTTGATGATAAAAAACATACACTAAATGACTGTAATAGTTATCAAGGAATTCTAGTTATTTTCATTTGTAACCACTGCCCATATGTCAAGGCAAAAGCAGAAGCTTTCAATGAGTTGTATGAAAAATTTGGTGATAAAATAGCAATTATAGGAATTAACAGTAATAACTCTAGAGATTACCCAGAAGATAGTTTTGAAAATATGAAAAAGACAGCAAAAGAGAAGGGATTCAAATTTGATTATTTGATTGACGATACTCAAGAAATTGCAAAAAAATATGGTGCAATATGTACTCCTGATCCTTTCTTGTTCAATAGTAAGAGACAACTAGTATTTCATGGTAGAATCGACAATGCCATGAAACCAGATGATATAGCTACAGAAAAGACAATGATTAACAACATAAAAAAATTACTATCTGGAGAAAAAATTGAAAAAGATTTTGACCCATCAATTGGGTGCTCAATCAAGTGGAAAGAAAATTAAACTTAAATGAGTCCTGTCAAGAGGATTTAGCTGTGGGCTCGTAGCTCAGCTTGGCTGGAGCGTTCGACTGATAATCGAAAGGTCATGTGTTCGAATCACATCGGGCCCATTTTAATTACTTTGAACTTTCAGAGATAGTTTCAGACCATTGAAGAACATCTTCGAATTTTTCAGACATTAAATCTGAATTGATTTTTGTCTTTTTTCCAACTTTTCCGCATAGTGCTAGACGTATTCGTTTTCCCAATTTTTCCTTAATTGAGTTTATAGATTCTGCAAAAAAGTTGAGTCCTTCTTCAGTATTTGAAAAAACTAGGATAATCATTGTGTCTGATTTTTGTTTCCAAATTTTTCCCATTAATTTTTGCAAATCAAGATCAAATAAGACATTGATTGCAGACGACATATCACCCAGATGGAAAACTTGCCATCCACTTGAATGTAAAGATGCAGAAGCTGCTTCAGATAACAAGGTACTTTGAGCATCAGCTGAAATCACAATGATGTTCTTTTTTGGGTTTGAATCTATTGTGATTTGATTAAAAATTTGAAGTGATTTAGATATGATATTTTGTAATAATTTTTCCTCAGAATTTCCAATTTTACCATCATCGTATAGTCTTTGAATTGAGTCTATTGAAGGAATTATCACTTCAGTAACTAGTTTGCGTACTGATGCCCCAGAATTAAGACAATTTTTGATCAATGAATAAACTAGAGTCTCTTGTCCTTTTACTAGATTTTCAAAATATTGCGGTGCAACTTTAAAGTAATCATCTGGAAAAGAATATGCCTCTTGTCCAGGCTCTAAAAACCATAATGTAATATTTCCAATATTTTTTTGTCTGAGAAACCCTTCTGCAGCAAATACTTTGAGATATTTTGTCATGGTGGTTCTATTTACGCCAAGTTTTTCAGAAATTTCAACTCCAGACATTCCTGTTTTGGAGTCTTCAAGTACATCAATCAGTTTCTGCCTTATCTCCGTAGACTGATATCCTCTACCCATATTGCTCCAGAGTTAAGGTATTGTATAAAGACTAATTTCTATTTGCACCAACATATTATTTTACAAAATGATATGATTACTTTGGATAAAATTCTCAGTTACTGTCTATCTCAAAAGAGTGATGAGTTATTTCAGAGACTTGTGAGTGCCATCGCAGTACGGTCTGTTCTTTGAATGCTGACAACCACATGCACGTATTGTATCATCTTTATCAAAAGTTATGACTTTAGGGGTTATTCCTGTTCCCTTATGAGAACCATCACAATATGGTCCATTCTTTGAATTATTACACATGCATTAGCCGAGGTTGGATATGGCACTAATGGAGCACGTATTATTAGTGATCATGGAATTGAGAAAAAAACTTCTGAAGTGTGGACTCATACTCCTATAGGATCATTATCTTCGGTACTTTTTACAGTGATTATCATAAAAAGTTATTATCTATACATCAAACATAAAGAACATAGTTTTTAAATTCGAAATCTCCCTAACTTAACACTCCATGTCCCTTTCTTAACAGTCCAGACAAATGGGTGAAATCTACCTAAGAATTAACAGTGTCCGCAAAATGGTACTGTCAAGTCCATGGGACATTTTATCTCTGTCAAGGGTCGGGACATGAGATTAAGATACAGGCTTTTTGATTAATGGAATATCAATTTCTTTCGAATCGTATGTGTGTTTCAAAGACAATTTGGCATTAGAAATATCTGTATTAATGACAACTTGATCTAGAGACAAATTAAAAATAAACTGTTTAAGAATACTACCGCCAGATTCTATCATCATATTATGGTGTTCAGTATCAATAGAGAATTTTTTTCCATCATACTCTATTTCTAATGTTGCAGAATGAACTGTTGTGTTCTTTCCACCTCTATTATGAATACGTATGTGGATTCCCAATGAAGTAACGATTGAATGTTCATTACGTTTGAACCAATTTGCATCTACAAAGTCTAATTCAATCTTGGGTTTTTCTTTCTTGAAATATGTAATAATTCCAAATATTGCAGAAATTACTATGATAATCGCTATTATGCCTTGATAAGTTGAATTTGTAGCAATATCCTCTAAAAGTCCCATAAACAATAGATAATGAAGAAGTTTAAAAAATGGTTCTGTTAGTGGGACATAATTATTCGTGTGTTTTTATGAAAAAATTATGATTATAATATTTAATAACTTGAGAACCCTCTAGACCCTCATGACCCCTATATGTTTAACAACATTGGGGGAGATTATGGACAAAAGAAAAGATTACTAAAAATCAGTTTTGCCTTTTTGCATTTTGAATCAGAGTTTTCCATTTATTATCGCCCTGTATTTCTATCCCACAAACTTCGGAAGGCGTTTTCCCGTCTAAACCCATGTGGGGTCTTACGTAGTTGTGGTAAATCTGATAACCATCAAACAATATGGAATCTTCTTTTTTTACTCCTCGCATTACTTTCTCTCTATCTCGAAATTCTCCATTGAGGCGTTCCATTTTGTTATTGTTTCTATCACCTTTTAGAGAGATATGTTGGATATGGATTGGACTGCCTTTCTTTACTGCACCATACTCTTTCTGAAAGGCGTCATGATATGCTGGTAGTCCATCAGTAATGAAAACTCGAGGTTTTGTATTCATTGATTCCTTGCCCATTCTCAAAAGATTTCTAGCATCATGTTTGAACTTGGAATCTGCAACTTCCTGTGCTATCCAAAATCTAGTCTCATCATCCATAAGGGCAAACATGTATCTCTTATCACCCTTGACCTTTACATAGACCTCATCGGCTCTCCATGTATCGCCCACTTGTGGCACTATTTTGTCTAGATGTAATTTCATCAAATTTGTGTATTTCTTGATCCAGTTGTAAACAGTTTGATGAGATACTTTTACTCCTTGTAATCTGATGAATTTTTGGACGTTGCGTAGCGATTCACCTGTAAAGTATAACTGCATAGCAGAAGTAATCACTTTGGGGTTTACTGACATTTTCTCAAATCCTAAATTAAATGAGAATCTATTGTTACAATCCCTACAGGAGAATCTCTGTAAATCATAATTCTTGTTATGTCTAATTCCATGTTTTACAATTTTTGAGGATAGACATTGAGGACATTTATCACAACTGATTTCTTCTATTACAATCTTGTTTCTTTCCCTTACTTGTTGTCTTAGTTGTATGCTAAGAGAAATTGCCAAAGCGTGTTTACAAGTTACATGACGATAAATGTGATCAGGGCACGAACAGTTCCATCCTAATTCGGTAGAGTAAATATCATAAATTCTGTTAGTTGCTAGTGATTTCATTTGGTAGTGGTTATCGTTGATTCTTAGAATGTGAGTATTAGGATTGGCAAGTAGGTTTCTTGCTCTTTCTTCTCTTGTTAGGTATTGTTTTTGTGTCATATTCCGTTATCTACCATTAGGTATACTAATAGTAATTAATAAATATACCGATTGGTATCTAATACTATATGCCAATGAAGAAAATAATGTTAGCAATACCTGATGAAATGGTAAAGGTATTGGAAAAGGAACGTAAAGAAAGATTGTTAGAGACTATCCCTGAAACTATTCGTGTCATTCTTAGTGAACATTTGCGAAAGTAATTTTCGTAATGGCTTTTTGTTTCGCCATTGTATTTCAGAAACACCATCCCAATTTCTGTTAAATATATCTAATAATTTCTTTAGTTTTTGTTTTTCATTATAATTAAAATATTCAATACAACTTTCACATGCACCAACAATAGGATTACCTCGTTTCATTGGTTCTAATGCAGTTTCAAACAATCCACTATACATTTGTGAAAAAGCCTTATCCATAGTTCTATGTGCAGTACCTATATCCCAAGATAATTTTGCGATCCTAGTTAATCGTGGTTGTAATTTATCAGCAATTTTATAGAAATGGTCATTAGAATTAGTACCACCCAAAACTTCCTTTCCTATTTTAAACAAAATTTCTTCTTTTGTTTCTCCATATCTTTCGAGGGTTAATCTATTTGGGATTTTTTCATAAAAATTCGGATAACTATAATGAGCAATTTTCATGTGTAATAAATCATCAGGTAAATGCAAAATATTGGCTATTTTTTCAGTTGTAAACCATGTTTTAGATTTCTTATATTTATTACCTATTTTAATTAAGAAATCATTTAATTCAAAAATTTCATCAACCAAAATACGTTTGTCATCATCGATTGCATTTTCAGAACCGACAAATTTTCTATAAGTTGAATACAATTTATAGTGTTTATGAAAGAGTTTTTCATCAGTATACAAATGTTGTAAAAACAATCTTTTTTCTTTGAATGGTAAAACCATAATTGCCTCATAATATGTCTTGGTAAGTGTATTTTCTGCATTATCTATTACTAAATGAAATAATTCATTGAGATCTTTTTGATATTTTTCTCTATATTCTGAAAGCAATACTGAGTTTTCTTCGTTTTTTATTCTATTCTTATATCGTCCAATTATTACTATTGCAAAAGTAGTGAATGTGCCTGCAACTAAACCATAGACTAGAGCCTCAAAGATGATTGACAACTCAATAAGATTTAATCCCAATAAAATTAGTATCGTAATAGGTTGTGCTACACTCGCAATTATTGTCCAAGCATGCAGAGATGGAAATCTCATCATGAATCGAGATGATTGATTTTCTAATAAGTTGATCATGTTTTCTCACGCATGTCCCGACTCTTGACAGAGATAAAATGTCCCATGGACTTGACAGTACCCGCAAAATAAAATCTTATATACTTGGGTACTTTATTGTACGGTAAGGGAAAGTAAATTGCCGAAAGCTGGATTCAAATCAATAACTGTCGCAGAAACTGTTTATGATAAATTTCAAGATGTATATCAAAAAAATAAAGATAACCTTGCAATGAAAGGTGTCAATAGTTTTTCAGGTTATGTAACTTACATGTTAGAAGAGATGATGCAAAAGGACAAGACCTTTGCAAGATATGCCCCAAAGATTGAAAAAATTTCTGTAGATGACGATCGTGTTATTCTAAAAGACAATATCAAAAACAGAATTGCAGAAGTTGCAGTACAAAAAGGAGAATTATTCTGTCAGCTGTGTGAAGAAAAAGATTGTGTTCACATTGGATTTGTATTTTCACTTCCTGACGTATACGAGATTTTGAATTCTAGGGGAATAAAACATCCAAAATAAAGAGCAGTGGAGGAGGTGGGATTTGAACCCACGAACTCCTGAGAGACAGGATCACCCATTTTTATGATCTTAAGTCCTGCATATCCAAAAGCACAAGTGCTTACTTTGGCCAGGCTTGATTACTCCTCCAAAAGTCTAGAAATTTGTGTGAAATTTAACAGTTTAGAGATTTTGGAGCCATAATCAAGAATTATAAGGATTTTAAATTGCTAAAATTTGTGCTTCGATAGCTCAGCCTGGTAGAGCGTTACCTTGGTAAGGTAAAGGTCGCGGGTTCAGATCCCGTTCGGAGCTTTAATAATTTTTTATTAAAAGTTCATAGTGGCCAATTCTTTTTTTAGAGTTAGAATTAATCGATCTGTTTGCCTCTATTCTGGTTATTTTCCACGGATTAGCAGCAAAGATATCTGCCACTTCTTTTGAATCAGAATTTGACAATAACACCTTACAACCTCGAGAATCTAATTTCAAACAAAGTTCGGATAGTCTTGTTAGATCATCATATGTGAAATCTTTGTTAGTATAGCTTGTAAAATTTGCAGTGGCACTTGTTGGTTGGTATGGCGGATCAAAATATATCAAATCTCCTTTTTTGGCATCTCGTAGGACTGCCTCAAAATCTCTGCATTTGATGGAAATTCTACTTGATTGTAAGATATTACTTACAGCATAAAGATTTTCTTTATTTACTATGTTTGGATTAGAGTACTTTCCTAAAGGTACGTTAAATTTTCCTTTGCTATTTACACGGTAAAGTCCATTAAAACAAGTTCTATTCAAAAATATCAATCGAGATGTTTTTTCAATTTCGCTTCTTGGATTACTTTCACGAATAGAGTAATAGTATGACGCGGAATCTTTTTGATAATTTTTTTCATGATTTTTTAGAGAAGCAATTAGGGAATCTACTCTATCTCGAATTGTAGTATATGCCAATACAAGATCAGAGTTTAAATCAGAGATACTGCATTTTTGACCATTTTTGTCTGTAAGAATATGGAATAGCAAAGCACCGCCCCCAAGAAATGGCTCATAGTACGTGCCAAAAGATTCAGGAAGATTTTGATTCAATATTGGAATTAACTGTCGTTTTCCTCCAGCCCATTTTACAAAGGGTTTTGGAATAACTAGAATCTGGCCGTACTGTTGCTTCACATGTAATCATCAAGATATCGCATATTGTCAAAAGAGGCAACAAAAGATCACAACATGTACAATATTTTTTAATCAAATTTTGAGATTAGAATACACTAATCATAAAATAATAAAATGAAAAGGAAAAGGTTGGAGTTTTAGTCCCACTTTGACCAAGCGGCCATCCATCTGTATGTCCAAGTGTTTAGTTTACAACCTAGTGCTGTAAATGTAACTGACAAAACTGCACCCGCACCTGCACCCAGTGCTACTGGACTGTTATAGAATTTACCTACTTGAGGTTCTATTGGTGTCATGTATGGTGGCAATGTTGGTCTTGGGTATTTGAATGCCGTTTCTAGTGGGTCTGCTACTGTTATCAGGTTTACCATGTTGAATAATGGCAAAGACATTCCTACTAGTACCCCGCCAAACAGTATCAAGGAGTGCTTGTTCTTCTTTGTCGCCCAATAGGCCAAATCAAGCAACATTGCTGATGGTAACCAAATTGGTGTTACAATGAAGTCATATGGATAACCAAGTGCAAACCATGCGCCTTTTGCTATCCATGTGTATACTGTCATAATTAGGGCGTAATACGTTGCTGTTCCTGGAACACCTGTAAATGTCAGGTAATATGTTGCGCCTACGCAAAGCATCAACGTTTGCGATATTGAAAATACCGTGAACGAAGTCCAAGCCCAGTCAGTATAGAAAATGTAGTCTCCTGCATTAATTGTTAACAGTGTTGAGTTAACTGCAACTACTACTATGAATAAGTAGTGAGTACATCGTCTTAGCCAGACCATTATCAACTAGATAAAACGGTCGGTATATAAAATTTTAGAGTACGATGAAGATCGTTGTTTTTTTATTAAAATAAAGTAAAAAGAAGATGTCTGAAGGAGTTTCCTTCTAAAATCCGACATACATTGTTATGATTACAGTGCCTACTGCAGTTGCCCCAATAGTTGCAGCAATTATACCGTTGCTGTTTTTCTTAGAGCCTTCTTCCATAACTTTAACACAGAAGAGGTAACCAATCGCTTCAATAATTGTCAGAACAATGAACGCATAATGACCACTGTTTGTTGGATATGCCCAAGGATAATAGAAATATCCTGCTGCAGTACCACCAAAAGTTGCTAACCAAGCTGCAATGTAAGATAGAGTGATCATACCGGTCATATTTTCGACACGTCTACCAATCATTCGTTCTACATCAGAACTAGATGCGCCACCTGCGCCACTTGAACCAAATCCTTTCGGAAGAGTCATTCTGGATTTATACGATTCAGAATCCTTTTAAGTCTTTCTTAAACTATTGACCCAGTACGATCTTCGATACTTAAAATAATAAAAGAGAAAAAATTGTGCTTTTTGCACTTGTGTCTATGGAATTGCTCTGCTGTACAATTTGCCTTCTAAAGCCATCTTGTACATCTCTGCAACGTACGGATTCTCACCTGGAGTTTCTGCACCTAGTTCTACGAGTCGAGCATATACTCTGACTACGTATGCAAGTGCTCCCATGAATGCCACTACGACACCCATGTTAAACATCCAGTGATTTGGTACTGCAAAGATTTCCTCTACAAACCAGAAGTGCCACATCTCATTGACTCCAATTGTAAACATGGTTGCAAGGTAACCAAGAATGGTCATCTTCAATCCAGTGTTAATTGAGTTATTTGGACCTCTGAGTACTGGTACTTTTCTATCATAGATTGCTGCTGCTGCCCATCCAAGTGGTAATGTTATGAAGTGGGAATATAGCCACCAGTGTGCTGGTGTAAATGCACTATCTCTGATAGATGTCTGATGTAAAGAACCATCAACGAAGTTGTCTACTTCGACTGATGCTGCAGTGGATCCCATAGCAATGACGATGAGCCAGATTTTCTTTAGTCTCTGAATCTCAACTTCTTTTGGGATTAATGCGGGCATCTGTGCCATGATGACTATCGTATAATTCTGAATATAAAGCAAGTGTTTTGATATAAAGCAATTTTATAAAATTTCTAATAGAATATACAAAAAAATAACACAATATTTCATATAAAAAACAAATTAATTTGAAATAATTTTATAATATTTTTTTAATTTCAATGTTAATCATCAATGATCAACATATCTACAGCGTATCGATCCTCGCTATCAAGGTAAAATATATAACAATGTGTATTATGATTCAGGATATTAGGACTATGGTCGAAAAAAAGATTTTCGTATTAGGACTCACTGCTGTACTTGCATTAGGTACACTTGGTTTCAACTGGGTTGATTCCATACTTCCAACTGCAGATGCACATGGTGTCCAAGCACAACTTCAGAGTCGTTTCATCAGAATTGAAGATGAAACTTTCAACAGACAATCCCTGCAAACTGGCGAAACCTTGACTGTTCAAGGTACTTTAGTCAGTCTTGTAGAAAGAGACCTAAGAGGATGGATTTCCATTTTCTCAGAATCCACTAACGCAGGCAACAGATGGGAGATGCTAGCAAGAGACCCACCAGGAAACGTCTTTGACATTTCAGGTAACGCTGTTGTTGAATATTCATTATCTGCAAAAGCACTTGAAGCAGGTGTATACCACGTACACACCCAACTCAACGTAGCAAAAGTGGGTCCAGGACTAGGTCCAGGTCAAACAGTAGTCGTTGAAGGAGAGCCAATTATCAAACCAATTCCATATACCAACATCGCATACCAATCAATCATTATTGGTGTCGGTTATGTAATCACGTTTGCAACAAGACCCTGGCAAGTTATCTAAACAACCCAACTTTTCCTTTTCATTTTCTAAGTGTTCATTACGTGAACCGTAATGAATCATCACAAATAATTAACCAAGTTTTATCTGCAAGAAAAAACCAGAAAGATTGTGTTAAGTTTTAAAATAATAAAAATAGATATTTTCCAAAGTTATTTTTTTGGAGATGTTGAATTTCGTAATGATATCTACAAGGTAAACATACAAAATCAAAAAAGAGGAAAAGTATTCAAATTACCATTTGGAATTATTCCAAAAAAAGACAAGATGATCGTAAGAATGACAGGGCCAAGAGATCTGTTTGTTGAAGATTACCTACCATATTGTGGAGAATCAGAATGGCTTGAAATTGATTCTGATGAGATCACTTATTTTCTTGCTGATCACCAAGACCAATTCGATACTATTGAGATAATGGACAAGTAACAGAAAGAACTTTAAGTAATCCTCAAAAAATTATCACATGAAGTGGCCTGGTATGGGAGATCCATACAAGAAAAAGAAGACCATGAGATTTTTGGGTCTAAGTGCAGGGGTAGGGGCTGTTGCAGTATTAATTACAATTTTAGTAGTAAATCCATTCATAGGTGAGCAACCCCGTAATGCTTGCATAAACAATATTGAAACAAATTGGAAGATGTCATTTACCGTTGAACTATACGTTGATAATCAAAAGGCAGACATTCCAGCCAATGTTGGATTTATGGAAGGTGGGTGTCAAAGAGCAATTTACACGCTTACTGATGACGGGACTGTTTATGCAGAATGGAAAGAAGACCCACAATTTGAAATAGGACACTTTTTGTGGATTTTCAAATTTCCTCTAAGAGACATGGATGAGACAAAATCAAAGATATATGTCAACGGTAAAGAATCAGAGAATTTCATCAATATCCCATTACAGGATGGATATCACTACAAGGCAGTATTTATCTCAAAGGCATACGATGAGGCAAAAGATAAGGACTATTTACCTCCTCAAAACTAAGCAATAAATTGAAAAATAATCTCAATGTCAGTTTCAGACTTTAAAAAAAAGATTTATTCAAGATTTTAAAAATAATGAAAAGAGGAAAAGGAAGTAATTTTACCAGTATTTACCGTTGTCTGGAATTAGACCGATACCTTCTCTTTCAAAGTGTCTATCCAATTCATCGACCCATCTCTCACGGTTGTCTTTGTAAGCCCATCCGTGTACACGTAACCAGAATGAGATAATTCCAAGAAGGAATACTGAGAACATTATGGTTCCGAAGATGTAAATCATTACATCATAGAATAATGGATCATAGTTTGGTCCTAACTGACCTGTAAGTGAAGACAGGATGCTTAGGAAAGTTCCTACTATAGGAGTCATTGTATATTTTGGCTCTATTTGTGCGATATATACATTTCTTTTATTATCAAAAAGTACGAGATCAGTATTCACTAAAAGACTATTAAATAAAATAAGAGAAAAATAAGGTTTGTTTATCCTCTTCCCATTGCTGCGTATTTGCCAGATCTTCCTCTAATGAAGAAAGCTCCTGCAATACCACCAAAGACTGCACCTGCGATTACAGCTGCTCCAGCCACACCGTTTGCATCAAGATAAGGTGTACCTGATCCAGATGATGGATTAGCTTGTGCTGCAAGGACTCTTCTATGTTGAATCTCTAGTGCTTCTTCTAATGTGTTTGTTCCGGTTTCACCTTGGGAACCAACGTTACCCATGTATTGTGCAAATGCAACTACGTTGTCTGCACAAATACCAATGGTGAATACAGCGACTAAGGATGCTGCTAAAAGTATTTTTGTATTCATACGGTTTACCTGTTCGTTGTGATGAAATTGTACATATTTAACTTTTATTCTAAACCCCAAAATGTAGATGTTATGTACGAGATCCGGAATAAGTAACGTTTAATTTTGTTCCAAAATCAGCCACGTTATGGGACGATTACATACACATAGACATGGAAAATCACATACCATTAGACCGGCTACACTTCGTGTTCCATCATGGATTACTCTTAGTACCAAAGAAATAGAAGAATTGGTTGTGAAATATTCTAAAGATGGACTAACACCAAGTCAAATTGGACTAAAACTTAGAGATCAACATTCAATTCCACTCATTAAACCAATAACTAAGAAAAGTATTGGAAAGATATTAGAAGAAAATGATCTTCGAGCAGAAATGCCAGAAGATCTCGATAATATCGTAAAAAAAGCGGTAGGTCTTCAAAAACACCTAAAGACAAACAAAGGAGATAACAGAAATGTTAGATCCCTTGAGTTAATTGAAGCCAAAGTGCATAGACTGTCGGTGTACTACAAAAGAATAGATCGCATTCCTAAAAACTGGAAATATAAATCCGTAGTTGCTCAATTAGAGTAATGACAAAAACTCTTGATGAGTCTCTTTCGTTTTTCAAAGATAAGATTTCAGATTGTATAAAATCTAAAAAATCAATTTCAGTTACAACTCATATCGATTGTGATGGATTAACATCAGGTAGTATCATCACAAAAGCCCTAATCAGAGCAGGTGCAAGATGTACGGTGAGAACTTCCAAAGAATTTAGTAAAAAGGTGATTGATTCTCTAAAAAAAGATTCAAGAGATTTTCATGTAATTACAGATCTTGCTGGGGGTTTTGCAAATAACTTAGATGAATCATTAGGAGAAAATTGGATTGTATTAGATCATCATCAGATACCAGAAAAAGAACATGATAATCAAAAAGTCATCAATGCTTGGAAGTATGGTATTGATGGCGGTACTGAAATTTGTGCAGGAGGAATGGCATATCTTGCAGCAATGGCATTAGATGATAAAAATTCTGACTTGTCTGCAATAGCTGTTGTTTCAGCTTTAGGAGACAGACAAGATCAAGGTGAAAGAAAATCATTTATTGGAAAAAATTATGAGATTGCCAATACTGCAAAGGAAGAGGGACTAGTGGATATTGATCTGGATTTACTACTAGTTGGAAGAGAGACAAGACCACTTCCAGATGCCCTTGCATTTACATCACAGCCATTTATTGAAGGTCTAACTTGGAATAGAGATGCATGTCTTTCACTTTTGAATTCTTCTGGAATTCAACTAAAGGATGGAGGCAGGTGGAGAGTACCAGCAGAGCTAAATGATGAAGAAAAAAGATCAGTCATTGAAACTATTTCAAAATTCACTTCGGGAAAGAATGCAACTGAAATAATGTCTGAATTAATTGGATATACCTATACATTTCCAAGAGAAGACAAAAGGAGCTTTTTGCGGGATGGTAGAGAATTTTCAACAATGCTCAATTCGTGTGGAAGGATAAGCAGAGCAGGAGTTGGAATTGCAGTCTGTATGGGAGACAGAAACAAGATTCTAAGAGAAGGTGAAACAATACTTACAGACTATAGAAAAATGATTAGAGAATACATGAACGTTCTAACAAACGAAAGATGGCGAGTTTCAGAAAGTAAGACATGCGTCATGGTAAATGGAGAGGGAATTGTTCCAGAAATGATGACAGGTACAATTTCATCGTTAATTGCAGGTTCACCAAAAAATGCTGGAAAAATTGTAATTTTGAGAACGGGTGGTGAAGAAAATACCATCAAATTTTCATCAAGAAAATCATTTGGATGTAAATCAGAGATTAATTTAAGCGAATTAATGAGAACGGGTGCTGAGAAATTTGATGGTGTAGGTGGAGGTCATAATGCAGCAGCTGGCGCAAAAATAACTAAAGACAAATTAGATGGGTTTCTAGATTATTTAGAAGTAAATGTCGTTAACATGTCAAGTACAGGTAATTCTCAATAATCTTTCAAAAGAAAAGGCAGAGACTGTAAAAAGGGCATTGGAACCTGACAATGTAAATTTTCCAGAAGGGTTAAGCCTTTATGTTGAAAATATTGATAACAAACTTGTTTTTAATTTTGAGAGTAAGAAAAGCATGAAAAAATTGATTAGTACTATTGATGAAGTTTTAGAACATGTACAGGTTGCATTAAAGGTGATTGAATAATGTTAGATCCAAAAATAATCAAAGAAAAACCTCAAATCATCAGAGATATGCTCAAAGCAAGATCAGTTGAATTTAATTTTGATGAATTGATAGATTCGGATCAAAAAAGAAGAGAATTCATATTAAAAACGGATGAGTTACGAAAAAAGAAAAACCAAATAGCATCAACAATTTCTCAAAAAAAGAAATCCAGTGAAGATACGTCATCTATTTTAGCTGAAATGAAAAATATTTCAGAAGAACTTACAAAACTAGAAGCATCACAAGAAGAAATTGAAAAAAAGTATTCAAGGTTAGCGCTAACTATTCCAAATTTGATTCATGAGTCGGTGCCTGTTGGAAAAGATGAAACTGCTAACAGGGAAATAAAAAAATGGGGTAAAATTCCTGAATTTGATTTTAAAATAAGTGATCACATTGATATTTCTGAAAACTTGGACTTGGTTGATCTTGAAAGAGCTGCCAAAGTTGCAGGTGCAAGATTTTATTATCTAAAAAATGATCTTGTACGATTAAATCAGTCTCTTATTCATTATGCATTGGATTTTCTTGCAGAAAAAAACTACTCTTTAGTTCAGCCACCATATATGATCAATCGCCAATCTATGGAAGGGGCAATAATAGCTGATGACTTTGAAGAAGTAATATACAAAATTGAGAATGAAGATCTCTACATGATAGGAACGTCAGAACATGCAATGGCTGCTATGCACTCTGATGAAATAATAGAAGGAAAAGATCTTCCGTTAAGGTATGCTGGTGTGAGCCCATGTTTTAGAAAAGAGGCAGGTGCACACGGTAGAGACCAAAAAGGAATTTTCAGAGTGCACCAATTTGACAAAATTGAACAATTTGTTTTTGCACGTCCAGAAGAATCTTGGAAGGAGCATGAAAGAATGTTATCAGTTGCTGAAGATTTCTACCAAAATTTAGAAATTCCATACAAAGTAATGCTGCTATCATCAGGGGATATGGGAAAAGTTTCTGCAAAAACATATGACATAGAGGCGTGGATGGCAGGACAAAATACATACAGAGAAATTGTTTCCTGTTCAAATTGTTTAGATTATCAGGCAAGAAGACTAAAGATAAGATTTAGAGAAAAGACAAATGAGGAAACGCAATACTTGCACACATTAAACAGCACATTAGTTGCCACATCACGTGTTTTGGTTTCAATAATGGAAAATTTTCAAACTAAAGACGGCCACATTGTTGTTCCAAAAGTTTTACAAAAATACATGGGCAAAAACATAATCTAGTCGCATACCCTTATATTTTGGATTCAAAGGTCGTTAATAATTGGCACGTAGAAAAGGACGAGTAAAGGACAAATGGCGAGAAAAGAAATGGGTAACAGTTAGCGCTCCAGATTCGTTTAACAATGTTCCAATTGCATACGTTCCAATTACTGATGATGAAAATGCACCAGGTAGAGTTCTAGAAGTAACCCTATACGATATTCTAAAAGGAGATCCATCACAGCACCAATACAAAATGTACTTTCAAATTAACAAAGTAGAAGGCGATAAGGCTACTACGATCTTTAAGAGATACGAGTATTCCAAAGAATTTTTGCGTAGTTTAATCAGACGTGGTTCATCGAGGATAAACTTCATCATAGATATCAAAACTAAAGATGGGTATGTCTTCAGAATCAAAGTACTTGCTCTTACACATAGACAACTTAACACATCTAGAAAACATGCATTGCGATTGATTGCAAAAGATGTAATTAACAATACAGTACCTCAAATGACAGTTGACCAATTTGTTCAGGCTACATGTTACAGTAAGATTAATTCAGACATAATGGCTGCATTTAAGAAAGTTATCAGAGTAAGACACGTAGGTCTTGAGAAAGTTAAGCTTATCAGAACCGCAGAAAAAGAAATAGCATTACTTGAAGCCTAAACAATAACTCATTCTTACAGATAATGGTTGACAAATTAGAAGTTACAATTGATGTAATAATACATGCTACAGAAGATATTTCAAAATTCTTGAAGTCTTTTGAAGAAATATTTGAGCTGAAAGAAGGAGATTTCACAGTTAATCAGACTACTGGCCATTTTGAAAATCCAATAACAATATTAAATGCCAAAATTGAAAAAAATCAGGCTCAAAAGTTTGCTGAAAAATTAGTCGAGTCATTATCAAATGATCAGATAAAGGAGTTGATTGAAGAGATAGAGGAAAGAACAGTAGATTCCAGATTTCACATCAGACTAGACAAACAAGAATTCATTAAAGGAAATCTAATGTTTAAGGAAAAAGATGCAATAAAGGTGAAAATTCACACTCCAATCTATAACAAAAAAGACACAGTCAAAACATTCAGCAAAATATTCCAACTAGATTAAATAGGAATGATGAGATAATTTAATTTGGGAATGAGGAGATAATAGCCGCTCCAGTCTGAGCGAAAGCTTTGAAGACGCCGCGACGAACCGACCCCATTTTTGAATTGAACAACAAACGTTTCCTGACATGCAACCATGGTATTATTTTAAATACGGATAAACGGGCGTTCTTTTGTGGCAGATTATGACGTCATAGTAGCTGGAGGAGGGTTAGCAGGAACTATTGCTGCTCAATCAGTTTCACATTATTCTAATCAAGGATTAAAGATTCTAGTAATTGATAGAAACCCATCTAACTTGCCTGGAATGAAAAGTATCGCAGGTTGGATTTGTGGAGACGCAGTTAGTAAAGAAGCTGTAGATTTCATGGCAAACAGGATCAAAGTAAATTGGAGCGAACCAGAAATTGAATATAAAGTCAAAGGTGTGATGGCATTTTCTCCAGATAAAGAAACATCAATCCCATTTGATGGTGCAGGGTATATGCTTAACAGACAAGTTCTACCACAGCGTCAAAACGAAAGAACATTAGCTATGGGAGTAGATTTTGATTTTGAAATCAATCTCACAGGATTATTGTATGACGGGAATCAAGTGATAGGAGTTCAAGGAATAGACAATAAAACAAAAGCTCCTTACAAAAAGACAGCCAAAGTTGTAATCGATGCAACCGGAATGACATCTATGCTTCGAAACCAGATTTCCAACACAACAAAGATGGAGAGAAAAGTTGACCGTAAAGATGTAGAATCAACAGGAAGACACATCATGTATTTTGATCAGGGCGAAGAAGATCTAACTGAATTCGATCCTGATTATTGCATAATTCATCTTGATCAAGATATTGCACCGGGGGGATACGGATGGGTATTTCCAAAAGGAAAAAACAAAGTGAATATTGGTCTGGGTGTTGAAAAAACACTCCTTGAACAACGAAATAAAAGATTGGGGAAAAACGATAATGTATCCATGTTGATTAATCAGTATCTGGAAAGAAACCATGCAATAAAAAACCCAAAACTTTCAGAAGATTCTCAAGATAAGAACAATGCAACTGGTAATTTCCAAGTTTCAGTAAGAAGGCAAAATGATTGCATGGTTGCAAATGGATTTGTTATAGTTGGTGATTCTGCATGGATGCCAAAGCCATTGGATGCTGGAGGTATCGGACCAGCACTGGTTGCTGGAACTATTGTTGGAAAATGCGTGGTAGAGTCAATTCAATCAGGCGATGTTACTGAGAAAGGATTATGGAAATACAATAAAGAGTTCATAAATGAATACGGTTACAAAACAGCAGGACTGGAAATTTTCAGAAGATTAATTCAAACTCTCACTAACGAACAAATTAGTTATGGAATGAAGCACTTTTTGGGAAATATGGATGTGGAAGCTATTTCAAAAGGAGAACATCCGGACTTTTCCAATGTTACAAAATTAGGGATGATGATCAGAGGCGCCCTTAACAAAAAACTTGCTGATGGTTTGCGTTTTACTACACAACAAAATAGACTCTTGACAAAACATTATTACGATTATCCCGATTCCCCAGAGGGATTTACTGACTGGAGTAAAAAACTACATCAAATTCTTGATGAATCCAATACCAAATTACCTCAATATCAAAACTAAGCTTTATTTGTAAACATAGATCTTAGAAAAAATATCAAATGGTAAAAGAAGCATCATATTTAGATTGGAATAATTCTATTCAGATTTTAAACAAAGCGCACCAAGCAGATCTGTTTGTATTGATAATTGGCCCGAAGGGCACTGGAAAAACATCTCTAGTAAGAGATTTTGCAAAGAGCAAAAATGCGAAACTGGAATCAATAAATTTTAGCCTCAGAACACGAGAGAGCCACCTTATTGGAACAAAAACCTTAACGAATGGAACGGTGAGTTTTGAGGAAGGTCTTTTGATTAAATCAATGGGTGATGGCAGTATGTTGTATCTAGACGAAGTAAATTCTGCCGAAGCTGATGTTTTACTACGATTGGATGAAGCATTGGATGACAGACGGCAGATTACTCTAAAGGAATCCACAGGAGAAATTGTAAAAGCCAAAGAGGGTTGGTTTGTAATTGCAACAATTAATCCTCTTACACATAGTGGAACCAAAGAACTGCCACCGCAATTACTCAGCAGATTTCCAGTTAGAATTCGTCTAGAGTATCCACCTGAGAATATAGAATTAGAAATTATCAAGAAACATGTTTCGGGAAACCATGATTCTGAGATTATTCAGGCAATAAAACTTGCAAATATACTAAGACAAGCAGCTGCAGTGGAAGAATTATTTTATTCTCCAAGCTTAAGGGAGACAATAGCATTTGGAAAATTGCTAGATGGCGGAATGTCTCCTAAAGAATCAGCAAAAATTGTTTTTGGTAATGTGTATACACAATGGGGAAACATAGAATATCAAAAAGTAAGTGACATCATTACCTCAATGTTTGGTAATTAGATGCAATCATTACAATTACGAAACGAATCACTAGTGGAGATTGCCACATTTTTAGTCAGAAGATGGTCTGAAAGAGAAAATATCACAGTTGAATTTTCAGATAAAATTGAGATAAAAACCAGACTAAAAGAAAATAGAGTCATCTTAACACCAATTGAAAAAAGAATGGGAGATAATTTCCAGAGATACAGGCAATTTAGAACTTCATTGTGGTATGAGGCAATGAGAATAAAGTTTTGTAAAAAAATTCTTAGCAATGATCATGCATTTGGATTTATTCTAAACACTATGGAAACTCGCAGAGTGGAACAACTAGGTAGAAAACTTTGGAAAGGCATGGATGAAGAGATTATCTTTAATTATACATACATGTTTGTATCTAGACCGCAATTACATACAGTTTATGGAAAAGCACGAATTGTAGAAGCATTTTACCAATATTTTATGTTTGGAGCATTCAAGGGAGAAATACAAGCTAGCCACTTTGAAAGAATAAAAAAAGCATCAGAATTTGCCGAAAAAATTGTTGATGAATCCATAGAGAGAAAATATGGCACAGACTGGTTGGAAAAAAATGTAAATGAAATTATTAAAATTTTGGACATAGATTCATTGCTTACAATTCCTGTTTCATTACCATTTATGAAAGCAGGTATGACTATGTCAGAAGAAGAACTATTGAAATTTCTAACAGTGATTTCAAAAAATAAAGAAGGTGATTTTGGAAAAATTGACCCAAAAGCGGCATTGAGTGGAGATAATATCTATGATGAATACAAAGTATTGTTAGATGAAAATAAAAAAAATGACAATAAAGGACTAACTTCTGAATCAATTGAAGTTCAAATTCCAACTGTCACTAATGTAGATGAGACAGTAATCTACGATATGAATTTAATAAATAACCTGAAAATAAAATTCAGAGAATTGAAATCGGGATGGAAAGAACAACATCTTAGTAGTGGAGATGAATTTGATGAAGAAAATTACATTGAAGGCAACGAGCCGTTTTTTACAGACATTAAAAAATCAATCAAAACAAGAATAGTTATTTTATTAGATCATTCATCAAGTATTGCATCAGATGCATTGGAATACAAAAAAGCTACGCTTGCACTCTGTGAAGTTCTATCTTTTCTCAAAGTAAAATTCGCAGTATATGCATTTAGTACTGAAAATAGGTCAGTTGTTTGCTGGTCTGTTAAACCAGATAATGTAAAATGGAACAGAGTTACTGCAAAAAGATTAGCACGTATTGTTGCCAATGGTTCCACTCCGTTAGCAGAAGTATATGACAAAATGTTTCCAATTTTACAGTCAAAAAGACCAGATATTTTTTTGACATTAACAGACGGAGAACCATCAGATCCTGATGCCGTTAGAAATAGGACAAAATCTCTCAAAAGGTTAGGCATCAGTATGATAGCCTTAGGGTTGGGTCCGAATACGGTAAGAGCTACCACCATAGCGAACAATCTCAGACATTTAGGATATGAAAAAACTATGGCTGTAAGTAGACTACATGATATTCCAAGTAAAGTAATGAGAATATTAGATGCATGAATTTAATGAGTCAAAAATAAAATAAATACAATTTAGCCTATCAGATATTTTATATGAGATTACAACAGATGAAATTTTAGAGGAGAACGATTTTTGGAAGAAGATAAAGAAAGAAATATTGATAAAAATCTGCTTGAGCGTTTTAGGCAGGAGATATGGAGTAAGACACCTCACTTTGAAGAGAGCCAAGGAGAAACAAAGATTGTCAATGCAACACCGTTAATTGACATGACCGAAGATTTGAAAGAATGTGCAAAAGAGGTTTACAAAATAAATCTTGCCAATACAGATCTAAAAGTTTTTGGCAAATTTGATTCTAACTTACTAACAGGTTCGATAAAAGTCAGACCTGCAGTTCATATCATACACGATGCTATTGTTACAGGAAAACTGAAAAGTGGACAAACAATAATTGAAGCAACCTCTGGAAATTTTGGAATTGCTCTTGGACAGATATCTAAACTTGGATTAACAGTTATTTCACTTGTATCAAGAAAGCTACAGGAAGGAGTCTTTAAGGAATTAAGAAATGAGAATATCCGCATCATGGATCTTGACATGGATGTATGTCCAGCCCCAGGAATGAAAGACAATCCAAATATTTTAGCTGCAAAAGCAACTGCTGCTAATATTCGTTCACAGTTATCCGAACTTGGTTTTGATCCCGCGGTTTTTGATAATGTAAATTCTGAGGTAGAATCACTTTTAGCGGCTCAAGATATCATAAACTTGGCAAAATTTCTTGCTAAGATATACGGTTGTTTCTGTCCAGAACAATATGATAATGAACTAAACATTGATGCACACAAAACTATTACTGCAGTTGAGATAGATCAACAATTACATGAACATGGAAATTCATTAGAAGATTTTGGAATTGTTTGTGCTTTTGGTACAGGCGGTACTTCTGGGGGTTTGAGCAGGTACATATATGAAAAATATGGAAAAAAATCGGTACATGTGGTTTTTCCACCTGCAGGTCAAGATGTTGCAGGAATTAGGACCAAAGACAAGGCATTGGGTCTGAAGCTATACAAACCAGACACATATGCAGGGCAATATGAGATAGATTTTGACCAGGCTAAACATCTTCTAAAGTTTTTTGTAGATAAGGGTCACGATATTGGTGAAAGCAGTGCTCTTGCGTTTTATGCAGTAATGCAAATGGCAAACTTTGGCACAGGTAAAAAATTTGTTGTTATTGTTGCCGATGGAATACAAAAGTACAAAAAGAATTTGGAGGAAATGTCAAAGAAACAAAACCGCACTCAAATATCACTACAAGAGGCAGTATCAAATGTAGATGGTTATGATAAAATAATTTGGGTTCATACTCAATACACTCCTCGTGAAGAAGGAATAGAGGTAATTGCAAAATCTCTGGGTGTAGATAAATCAAAGATAATCATACCAAAAGCAAGAACTATCAATCAACTATTAACAACACAGCAAATTCCTGAAGAGTTAAGTGAAGATCTAAAAGGGATTAAAGGCAAATCATTACTGGTATGCATGGCCGGAAATACTTCATTAATGGCTGTCAATATTCTTGCAAGTAAAGGAATTGTAACTCAAAGTTTGAATGGCGGAATAACTAATTTGCCTGAAGGAAAAGGCAGAAATCCAGGCGAATTGATCAAAGCAGCTACTGAATAATATCTTGAAGTGTTTATCAATATCACAACCTTTTGCAGATTTAATAGTATCTGGGAAAAAAACAATAGAATTAAGAAAATGGAATACAAATTTTCGTGGTGAGTTTTTGATTCATGCTCCAATCAAAATAAAAAGAGAAGATTGTAAGAGATTAAAAATTACAAAAAAATTAGTTACCGGTATGATTATTGGAAAAGCTGAGCTTTATGATGTAAAAAAATATAGCTCATCAAAAGAAGTAAAAAAAGATCAAAAATTTCATCTTGCTTCAAAAAATTTTCAAGATAAAACTTTTGGATTCAAGATAAAAAATGTAAAACCATTAAGAATTCCAATTCCATGGAAAGAACAGTTGGGGTTCTATGATGTAGAATTATCAAAAGCAAGGATCAAAAACAAAGACATTGTAACTGATATTGTAGATGAAGAATATCGCTATCAATGGATTGGACATCATTGAGGGGTCACCAATATTTGGAAAAAATCGGAGTAGTATATATAAAGGACCTATTTAAAGTCCGTCGACATGCCTCAAACAAAGCCTATTGTTAGTGTTGAAAATGTAGTTGCTTCTGCATCAGTAGACCAAAAAATTGATCTTAACGAAATAACTGAAAAATTTCCTGACACTGAATATCATCCCGAACAATTTCCAGGGTTAGTCTTTAGATTGCAAAATCCAAGAACTGCAACACTAATTTTTAGAACTGGAAAAATGGTATGTACAGGTGCAAAATCAGAAGATATGGCGATCAAAGCAGTCAATACAGTAGTTCAAAAGCTACGAAAAGGTAAAATCAAAATCAAAAATGATGCAGTGATTACAGTACAAAATATTGTCGCAGCAATCAACCTAGGCGGTAAAATTCACTTAGAAAAAGCAGCCAGAACACTACCAAGAAGCATGTATGAACCTGAGCAATTTCCAGGGTTAATTCATAGAATGTTAGACCCAAAAACGGTCATATTGTTATTTGCCTCAGGAAAGCTAGTTTGTACGGGTGCAAAAAAAGAATCAGACGTATATCGTTCTGTTCATAACTTACATTCATTGTTAGAAGAAAAAAATCTAATGATATATGATCAGTAAAAACAGGCATCATGCCCAAAATTATTCATAAAAAAATTTAATCATAATTGACTAAAGATACATTTGAAAAAGAAAAGATCAAACTTACTCCTGAAGAGGGGTTTGATTTAGTTGGAATAGATTATTTTGCAGATTCTGATAATAAATTGTACCTAGTAGAGCATTTTGAAATGTATCAAGACGCATTAAATGCAAAAAAAGAGCGTAAAAATTCAGAAGAGTATTTTATTTTATACAAAGGGGCAGTAGGAGAATACCTGTGTCGATAGATTACAAAAAATAGTACAGCTTCACTTAATTTTACAAACTATCTTATCATTGACTATACAAATTCATATTCAGTGACAGATAAAACTACAGATTTGATTGATACATTTTATGACAAAGAAAAAAATATCCAGAATAATTCAAATTCACAACAAATTATTAGAAAAAGTTCTAAAGCAAAATATCAAATTTTTGATGAGATAGAATTTATTCGTGGTAGAGAGATACTAGGAGACCTAATCGTTCATGGTATGGTAGCCTCAGGGGGGACAGATATAGACTGGCTAATTGAGCATAATGGTGGTTTTATCATCTTGGAATTCAAGGGATTTCATAATGACAAGATTAACATTGCAAAAGGACAGATGATTGCATACGAAAAATTACATGCGAAATTAAATCAAGCCACAAAATGTTATCTGTATATTGTTGGTTGTGACGATATAGATTTTTCAAATCCAGATGCAACAATTTGGATTTTTGAAATGAAACAATGGAAAATAGGAGCAATTCCAAAAAATACAAGTGATATTTATGGTGATGATTCAGGAAAACAAAACAAATTCATTGTTTATCGTGAATACATGGAAGAGATCAGCATAGAAAAACTAAGAGAAATGATAGATTTGCATTGGAAAGAATTTGAAAAAATTATGCCCTAAAAGAAAATGTTTTTGATTTTGTTTCTAAATGATTTTCTACTTTTATTGTAAATGTACCAGATTTATCCCATCCAGAACCTCCAGCTATTGCTAATGTAGAAAATCCGCCATCACTTTTAACAGAGATTTGTTCAGACCAAACTAATTGCCCCTCTTGATTTTCTATTGAGAGATTTAGTTTTCCAGATGTATTTGATGTTCCACTAATTGAAATAATATCACCTTTTTGATATGCAGATAAATCTGTTTGAATTGAAAGATCAGATGGTGAGTCCATAGGAATTTGAGAGCCATCAAATTCAATATAAGAAATTCCAGAGAGAGAGACACCAATTATAACTATTATTGCAAATATTGCTCCACCTATGCCTAACACCATTTTGGTGTTTTTAGATTTTAATTTTACAATTTGTGGATATGTTATTTGGGGAGTTTTAATTTTTTGTTTTGCAAATGTATTTGAAAATACTACATCTGGAATAACAGGTTTTTCTTCAACTTGTTGTTTTTCTTCAATTAGAGGTGCCCTACCAAGATATTTTTCGACCAAATTTCTAACATAATTTCTCTCGTAATTGCTAATTACTTCATTATTTTCACAAGCTCTGAAAATTTGTTTTAGTATACGTTCATCACCTTTTTCTTTATCCAATAAATCCTGTACATCATCAATGAGGGGATCAGTCATGCGTGTTTTATTCTCCTATGGGATTATTTATGAAGTTACCTTGTTTAAGATTACTAAAAATTAATACAAACAGGCTCGAATTATATCTTGATGTAAAACAAGACTTGAGTCATAGTGCTATTGAATAAAATTTCTCAAATATGTATAATTATTTAGAGTAAATTTTTTGAGCTTGAATTATCACTGTTCGAATGTAATCTTTTGCAGTAACATCAGATACGCCCATCTGTTTTACTTTTTTATATAGATCATATTCTTTTGGATTACTCAAATAATACTTTAGAAGATAGTTGAGTCGGTGTGATCTTTTCTCATCACTTTTCATGATTCAACTTTTTTTGTGTGCTAAAAAGGTCAGAGGATAATAATATAACCAATAGATCTGATCGTATCATAAAATTTGAATAAAAACATATGATCTTTTTTAAATAATAGAAATTTAGGGACACAAATGAAACGAATTGAGGCAACTATTCAAATCGATAAAATAGGTCTAGTTTCTGATGCCATCAAGGATATGGTTGGGGGATTTACCATACTAGAAGGAAATGGCAGAGGTTCTGGTCAGAGACAAACCATCAGAGGAGGAAGAGGAACAGGTACTTTTGTCGCAGAATTCAATAAAGTTGCAACTGTTAGTACAATTATAGAGGATTCAAAAGTGGAAGCAGTGATCAAGGCAATTTCTGATGTAGTATTTTCAGGAAAAGCAGGAGATGGGATAATTGTTGTATCTACAGTTGATGATGTTCTAAATATTGCATCAAAAAAAAGAGGTTCAGAGGCTCTCTAATCATTTTCTTTTAATCAAAACTATAACATGATTAACAAAGGACAATAATTTTAAGAGTCAAGTATGAAAAATGAATATTAAGTAGTTTACTACATTTTTAGAATTGCATTTGTAATAACTCTAAAATCAATAATTATAATTTGTAAAAACTCAATATATCAAGAAATAAGGATTCAGAAAAACCCAAGAAATAATGTGATCAACTGAGAGGATAACAATGGTTCCTCTCAGTGAGTATCCCTTTGGGGGACATGTTTGTTGAAGGGATAGTCAGTTATTACAATCTAAGTATAAAAGCGAATGATCATTATTTCTAAAAAGTCTCAGATGAATTTTATACCATGCCTAATCTACTTGAATTTTTGGAGAATAAAAAATTACTAAACTGATAAAAAGTAAGAATCGACATAAAATGGCATAATCATAAATTTATTCAGATTTAGATTCAAAATTAAACAAATTTTTGAGAAAAATAGAATCAAGTAATAAATCATGATATGTAATTATTAATGTGGCAATAAAAATAAGATATATTTTTGGTTGTAATCACAATAATAGAAATATTTTATCTACTACGATTTTTGAAAGAGGGTTAGAAATTCCAGCTATTTTTTGCGATGATTGTGTTACAATTTGCAATATTTGTCTTAAGAAAACGAAAACAAAAATATATGATAAACTTGAACTGTGTGAAAAATGTTATTTCAGTGTTATAAAAATTGCAAAATGTTAAGATTCCTGCTCTACTACAACATTTAATGTCATAGTAGTTCTAACATGAGGTAATTTCCTAATAGCCTTGGTAATTATATTCTCCAATATTTTATAATCTGATGTTTCAACTTTACAAATAACATCATAGTATCCAAACACCACATCAGCTTCTTTTACTTCAGGAATATGACTAAGATTTTTTAAAACATTGTATTCTTCGCCTTTATCACTATGAATAACAACGTATGCTTGAACATTATTTTTACCAAGCATGGAGCCAATGAGTTTTTCAGATGTTTGAAATAGCTCTTTACCTTCTGAGCGTGTAAGAGTTATAGTAGTATGTATTTTAGACATCTTACGGATGACATGTGTGACAGTTTTTTGAATTTGTTCATCAGAATCTGATTCTATTTTTGCAATAATATCATAAAGACCAAGTGTGCCATGTACTTCTGTAACATTATCAACTGTTTTTAGTGATGAAATTACGCTTTTTTCGGAACCTAGATCACAATTTATGAGAACATATGCTTTTGTCAATTAACAAACTCCTACTACTGTTGTCCTTCTATTCCCATTAAAGTTAGCGTTGATCTGATTTTTGATATTTTTCTAACCTTCCAAGTTATAGTTTCACGTAATGTTTCAACTTGTTTTGATTCCACCTTTGCCAATATATCATAGGCACCAAATATGCCATGTACTTCTGCAACCCCTTCTATGGATTTTAATTCTGAAATTACTGATTCCTCAGAACCTAGATCACAATTTATGAGAACATACGCTGTTGCCAATTTATCGCTCATCTCCAATTTTCATACTTCTAATATCATCTTAAAATATATAAGAATAATCAAATTTACTTAAATATTAACCACTAAAAGAAAGAGAAAATGAATAACTGTATAGTCATTATAAAAATTAGCTCAAAGTTGTAAACAGGTTGTAATAAAATATTCTAGATAAATTATCTAAGATAGAACATATGCATTATTCATAATTTTTTCAAGTTCTGCAATATTTTTTGATGAAGATATTTTTGGTCGTAGTTTTGCACCGCCTGTCATTCCTTTGGTAAACCTCATTGCCTGACCTTTAATGTTTGAAAATTTTATGTGGTATTCAGTTGTAAGACAAAGGTATTCAAAAAACGAATTCAGTTTATCTTTTAATGAATATTGTTTATAAGTTCCAGTTTTTAGATAATCATTAATTTGTTCAAATAAAAATGGATTTCCCATTGCACCTCTACCGATCATAACATAATCACAACCAGTTTGATCAATCATTGCTTTAGCGTCTTCAGGAGTTGTTATATCACCATTACCCACTATAGGAATATTAGAAATTTCTTTAAGTTCTTTGATCATTTTCCAATCAGCATTACCTGAATATCCTTGAGTCACAGTTCTGGGATGAAGTGTAATCATTTGTATTCCCTCATTCTCAGCAATTTGTGCAATTTCTTTGAAAAGATAGCGACTTGCATCAGTAACTCCTGAGCGGATCTTTAGAGTAACTGGTTTTTTTACTGCGTGGACTAGAGTGCTAAAAATTTGTTGGGTAAGATTAACTTCTTGTAAAAGTGCTCCACCGGCCATTTGTTGTGTTATATGTGGTGCTGGACAGCCCATATTGTAATCAATAATATCAAAAAATGGTTCGACTATTTTTGCAGCTTTCTCTAATGCTAAAAGATCAGAGCCAAATAATTGAACTGAGAGAGGTCTTTCTTTTTCAGAATATTCTAAAAATTCCTGAATAGTTTTCTTGTTTTCTTTTAGTTGTTGTTCTTTTGCAATTATACTATGAATACTAGTAAACTCTGTTACAACTAAACCTGCACCCATTTGTTTACATTGTAATCTAAGAGCAGGATCACTTACCCCAGCCATTGGAGCTAAAAAGGCTCTACTTGAAAACTTTGGAAGCATTGTAGCAATTTTGATTTCTCGATATATTTATTATATCAAATTGATGTTTTGCATATTTAGAAAAAGTCAAAAAAATTAATTCTATAGATCTGGACAACCGTCAGTATCTCTATCCCCATCATAATTTTCTGGTTCTAGAGGACACAAATCTTCATCGTTAATGATATTATCCAAGTCATCATCGTGGACAAATCTTTGTTGTTCGGGAGCAGTATCTGGGCAACCGTCTATATCGTTATACTTGTTCCAAGTTTCTGGACTTGTTGGACATGAATCAATTACATCTGGATATCCATCACTATCAGAGTCAGGTCGTGTAGATGTAGTTGAGTCTGCACCTTTTAGATCAGGGCAGCCGTCAGTGTCAAGAAATCCGTTAAAGTTTTCTGGTTCATTGATACATTGATCTATTCTGTCTTGAATTCCATCACCGTCAGTGTCTGGAAATTGATATCCGGTTGTAGTAGTAGAGACAACATCTGGACAGCCGTCATCATCTTGGAATTTATTGTAAATTTCTGGAACTTTTGGACATGAGTCAATTACATCGAAAATGCCATCAGAATCAGCATCAAGAGCAGAACTAAATTTGTCAGGGCAACCGTCTTTATCTAAAAATCCATTAATGGTTTCTGGTTGGTTAGGACACAAATCTAAATTGTCTAAAATGCCGTCGCCGTCAGTGTCTGCAGCAAATTTATCACTAGATAAAACATCTGGACAGC